>JAEEGG010003900.1_pt1 | contig 36736 bp, 33 predicted proteins | sample 9134161 | NCBI WGS metagenome assembly JAEEGG01 (sample SAMN16246543, study PRJNA631951) | gut metagenome | biome: gut microbiome; feature: rumen; material: CR-attached | host: Bos | place: Iran: Karaj | collected 2018-10
GTTGCGGTCAGCTACGCCCGGTGCGATGAAAACGGCGTGATCACTCCGGAGTATCTGGAGCAGGCCATGCGGCCGGACACGGTCCTGGTCAGCATCATGTATGCGAATAATGAAGTCGGAACGGTGCAGCCGGTCAGTGAACTGGCTGCCGTTTCGCATACTTACGGCGCCGTGTTTCATACCGACGCCGTTCAGGCGTTTGGGCACATTTCGATCGATCCGGTGTCGGAAGGTGTGGACATGCTCAGTGCGTCCGGACATAAGTTCGGCGGTCCGAAGGGGACCGGTTTCCTTTACGTGCGCGAGGGCGTGAAACTCACCCCGATCCTCAACGGCGGCGGCCAGGAGCGGCACCTGCGCTCCGGTACGCTGAATGTGCCAGGCATCGTCGGCATGGGCGAGGCGGCGCGGATCAGCGCCGCCGGCATGGCAGAGACTGTCGCACGTGTGGCGGGCTTGCGGGACCTTCTGCAGCAGTTGATCCTGGAGAAACTGCCGGATATTACGGTTCGCGGAGCAGGCGCCCCGCGTCTTCCCGGCCATCTGAGCCTGACCGTCCCGGGCGTTACCGGCGAAAATCTGGTGCTGATGCTAAACTTGCGCGGAATCTGCATTTCCGCGGGTTCGGCCTGCACCAGCGGCGAGACGGCGCCGTCGCATGTCCTTTCGGCCATGGGATTGACCGAGAAAGAATGCTACGGGACGGTGCGCATTACGTTGGGACCGCAGACGACGCGGGAGGAGATCGAAGAAACTGCCGTGGCTGTGATCGAGGAAGTAACGAGGTTACGGAGCATGAACCTCGGGTAAATGTACGATCGCGGAAAATGTTTGATTGTCACGAGTGCATGGAACGTGCTATAATATACGGTATCGGCCGGGCCGATAGCAAAGACAGTATGAAGGAATCGGTATACGATTTATGAATGGTTACTATAGAACATTTGCAGTGGTGGATCTGGATGCGATCCGGCAGAATATCCTGGCTGCGCGGGAGCGTATCGCACAGGGAGCGAACGGAAAGAACGTGAAGTTACTGGCCGTCATCAAGGCGGACGGCTACGGTCACGGTGCGACCTGTGTGGCGCACTATCTGCGTGACCTGGTGGACTTCTACGGCGTAGCGACGATCGACGAAGCGGTGGAGATCAAAGAGAGCTTCCGCGCGAGCCGGCAGACGCCGATGACGGTGAAGACGCCGGACGGCGAGAAGAAACTGCCGCACGCCGAGGGCGAGCCGCCTATTCTGATTCTGGGCTATACATCGCCGAAGGAGTACGAGGTGGCGGTGCGTGAAGAGATCCGCCTGACCATGGACAGCGAAGAAAACCTGAAAGCATTTGCCGCGGAGGCGGTGCGCCAGGGACGGAAGGCGTACGCCCACATCAAGCTGAACACCGGCATGACGCGCCTGGGCTTCGAGGCTACGAAGGAGGAAGCGAAGCGGCTGGCGGCGCTGGCGAAGACGCCGGGCCTGGTCCTGGAAGGTTTATTTACCCATTTTTCCTGCGCGGATATGACGGATGAAGCATTCACCCACGAGCAGGAAGAAAAATACAGAGCATTTGCCGAGGCTTTGGAGGCCGAAGGGCTGTCGATCCCAATCAAACACGCCTGCAACTCCGCCGGCATCATGCGTTTCTCTGATAGTTACTATGATATGTGCCGCAGCGGCATCATCACCTACGGCCTATATCCGTCGGATGAGGTGGACCACACATTGCTTAAACTTACGCCCGCGATGTCCTGGTTCTCCCATGTCATCCATGTGCGCGAGATCGAAGCGGGCGTGCCCGTCAGCTACGGCGCGACCTTCGTATCCGAACGCCCCATGCGCTTAGCGACGGTCTGCGTGGGCTACGCAGACGGTTATTCGCGCAGCCTGTCGAGCCGCGGCTACGTTTTGATCCACGGGCAGAAGGCGCCCATCGTGGGCCGTGTCTGCATGGACCAGATGATGGTCGATGTGACCGACATCCCGGACGTCCGTGTCGAGGACGTCGTAACGCTCGCAGGTTGCGAGAGCGTATTGACCGGGAAGGAAGCTCCCGCGCTTTCGGTCGATGACATCTCCGCCCTCGCCAGCAGTTTTTCCTATGAATTCGTCTGCGGCATTGGCAAGCGTGTTCCCAGGTTGTATGTCGGAAAGATGCTTAAGTAATGACCGGGGATGGCATTATTTAAGTAAAAGAGATAAAATTTCCTCTTGCATTCTGCTTGGAAGCGTGCTATACTTTCATGGAATGCGCGGTAAATGCGGCGCAAAACTATATTGTCCAAGAACAATAGAAAGCGAATGAGGTGAAATTATGAAAGAAGGAATCCATCCTGAGTACTATCAGGCAAAGGTTGTTTGCAACTGCGGTAACGAGTTCGTAACCGGTTCTACTAAGAAAGAGATCCACGTGGAAATCTGCTCCAAGTGCCATCCGTTCTACACCGGTCAGCAGAAGTCTTCTACTGCTCGCGGTCGTATCGAGAAGTTCAACAAGAAGTACGGTATGTAATTTTCGTACTTATATAACCCGAAAGGCTGGGTTGAAGCAGAGGAATCCTTCCGCTTCAACCTTTTTTAATCCCGAAATAGAAAGGCACTAAATGAAATCATCTGGGATCGGCGGCCAGGCCGTCATGGAAGGAATTATGATGCGAAACGGGGAGAAGTACGCCGTCGGCGTGCGGAAGCCCGATCAGGAGATCTTCGTTAAGGTCGATGAATATAAGGCGCCCGGAAAACGCCCCGCGATCACGCGCATACCGTTTATCCGCGGCGTATTCAACTTTGTTGACTCCATGTATATCGGCATGAAGACATTGACCTATTCGGCGTCCTTCTATGAGGAAGAGGAACCTCAAAAGGATAAAGAGGATAAGGAAGATAAAGCGGAAGATGTGAAAGCAGAGGCTGCGGTTGCGGAGAAGGTGTCCGATGCTGCGGAAGCGACCGAGACGGTAACGACGGTCGAGCCGCCGAAGCCTCCGGTAGTAAAGGAAGAGCCGAAGAAGGAAGGCGGTATGGACGCGACGACATGGTTTGCGGTCCTGCTGTCCATCGTGATCAGTGTGGCTCTCTTTATGGTGCTTCCCGTGTTTTTGGGGAACTTCGTCGCTAAGGTCACGAACAGCAGCTTCTGGGTGGCATTTGCCGAAGGAATGATCCGCCTGGCGCTCTTCATCGCCTATGTGGCCCTGATCTCGCTGATGCCGGATATACGCCGCGTGTACATGTATCACGGCGGCGAGCATAAATGTATCAACTGTGTGGAGCACGGACTTCCGCTCACTGTGGAAAATGTCCGCAAGAGCTCCCGTTTCCATAAGCGCTGCGGAACCAGCTTCCTGCTCATCGTCATGATGATCAGCATCGTTTTGTTCATGGTGATCCGCGTGCGCACCCTGTGGCTGCGCGTTTTGAGCCGTATTTTACTGCTTCCGGTGATCGCCGGCGTTTCGTATGAATTCCTGCGACTGGCGGGTAATTCCGATAACAAGGTCGTTTCCCTGCTCAGTAAACCGGGCCTGGCGTTGCAGCGGCTGACTACCCGTGAGCCGGACGATTCGATGATCGAAGTCGGCATCGCATCGGTCGAGGCGGTCTTCTCCTGGAAGCAATACCTGAACGAAAACTTCGGAATGAATTATGATCTGACGCAGGAGAACGAGGCGGCTGTTGAAACTAAAACCGATGAAGTGGTAGCGGATGCGGTTGCGGAAGTTGCGGAGGCTTTCGGGGAGGAAGCATGAAGGACATGACACGAAAGAGCCTTCTGGCTTCGGTGGCACAGCGCCTGCGCGAGGGCGGTATCCCGGAGCCGGAGAGCGACGCCTGGATCCTGTTTTCCCATGTGTTTGGTCTGGACCGCACACACTACCTGCTGGAGCAGGATCGACCGGCAGACGCCGGGAAGATGACACAGCTGGAGGCGGCTGTTCAGAACCGCTTAAAGCGTGTTCCGGTGCAGTATATCACAGGCGAGCAGGATTTCTACGGGCTTACGTTTCGCGTGACTCCGGACGTTTTGATCCCGCGGTACGACACGGAGGTCCTGGTGGACCTGGTGCTGTCGGAGAACCCGAAAGCGGAGCGCTTTCTGGACCTGTGTACGGGCAGCGGCTGCATCGCCGTGAGCCTGATGAAGTCCGGACAGTTTGCGTTCGGTGAGGCGACTGACATCTCCCGCGCGGCGCTTAAAGTCGCCGCGGACAATGCTTCCCGAAACGGAGTTACGCTGACATTTTCCGAGGGAGACCTGTGGGAAGCGGTCGGCGATAAGACCTACGACGTCATCGTGTCGAACCCGCCGTATATCGCCGAGAGTGAGCGGCCGACGCTGATGCCGGAGGTGGAGCAGCACGAACCGGGGCTGGCGCTTTTTGCCGAAAATGACGGACTGGCGTTTTATGAACGTATTGCCCGCGAAGCGTGTGCACATCTTACGCCCGGAGGGCGCCTGTATGTGGAGATCGGCGCGACGCAGGGCGAGCCGGTGTCAAAGCTGTTTGAGAAATGCGGACTTAGCGAGGTCCGCGTGACGAAGGATCTGGCGGGGCTTTCACGCGTGGTGAGCGCGATCAAGCCCGAATAATTGATACAGAACACGCACAGAATGTGCGGAACGGAGAGAACATGTTTGAGAATTTAGAGGATTTGTCGGTTCGTTACGAAGAGGTCCTGATGGAGATGAATGACCCGGCGCTGACCGGCGACCAGACGCGTTTCCGCAAGCTGATGAAAGAGCATGCGGAGCTGACGCCGCTCGTTGAGGCCTATCGCAAGTACAAGGCGGCAAATCAGACCATAGAGGACAGCATCAACATGCTGGACAGTGAGAGCGACGAAGAGATGCGGGAGCTCCTGAAGGAGGAGCTGGCGCAGGCGAAAGAGGACGTCGCAAAACTGGAAAATGAAATAAAGATCCTCCTGCTTCCGAAGGACCCGAACGACGATAAGAACGTCGTTGTCGAGATCCGCGCGGGCGCAGGCGGTGACGAGGCCGCACTGTTTTCGGCGGAATTATACCGTATGTACGTGCACTATGCAGAGGCACACCACTGGAAGGTGGAGATGGTCGACTGCAACGAGAGCGGCATCGGCGGAATGAAGGAAGTCGTTTTCATCATCAGCGGCGCGGGTGCGTATTCCCGGCTGAAGTATGAGTCGGGCGTACACCGTGTGCAGCGCGTTCCGGAGACGGAGAGCGGCGGCCGCATCCATACCTCGACCAGCACGGTCGCGATCATGCCGGAAGCCGAAGAAGTCGACAACAACATCGTCATTGACCCGAAGGATATCCGCATCGATGTGTTCCGTTCTTCCGGAAACGGAGGACAATGTGTCAACACCACCGACTCGGCGGTGCGCCTGACCCACTTCCCGACGGGTATCGTGATCTCCTGCCAGGATGAGAAGAGCCAGTTAAAGAACCGTGATAAGGCGATGCGCGTACTGCGTGCGAAACTGTACGAACTCGAACTGGAGAAGAAGGCGAGCGAGGAGGCGGCGGAGCGCCGTAGCCAGATCGGAACGGGCGACCGCTCCGAGAAGATCCGCACCTACAACTTCCCACAGGGACGTGTGACCGAGCACCGGATCAAGCTCACGCTGTACCGCATTGACCAGATCATGAACGGCGATCTCGATGAGATCATCGATGCGCTCACTGCGGCGGACCAGGCAGCGAAACTGTTGAAACTGCAGGAAGCATAAAAAAACCAAGGATACAGCCCCTTGGCATAAATAATTCAGGCCGCCGGGATGCTCCCGGCGGCCTGATTTTTTTCGTTCGGAAACGTAGGATTACTTCGCCTCTTCGATCGCAGCATCGGGAGCGTTCTTCTGAACACTTGCGATACCTTTCTCGCAGTTTGCTTTCGTAACATAGCCTTCGGATACAGCGATGATCTCGCCGTTTCTGGCTTTCAGACGGAAACGGAACTCGCCTGCCTTATCTGTGTAGATCTCGAACTTCGGGTTTGTAACGGTCGCGAAACCTTCTACGGTCTGGTCTTCGATCTTAGCGATCTCGGCGTTCTTCTGAACACTTGCGATACCGTTCTTGCATGCCGACAATGTCGTATAAACCTCGGAAGTAGCGATCACCTGGCCGTTGGTAGCAAGCAGATCGAACTTAGTTCCGGTCTTAGTTTCCTTAATGATAAACTTTCCCATTTTACACCTCCGTGTGCACGTAGTATTTTTGTGTCTTCAATATACACCGAATCCGCATAACTGTCAAGATTTTTCTGAATCTTATCCCCAATTTCATACTATTACCCGGTTGGCGTTATGTGGCCTAAGTCTCTTGCGTTTCCGCTCCGGACTGGTATAATTAGTTCAGGGAGAAATGCAGGCTATGAAGCGGACATTTCCCGCAAAAAGAGAGGAGCCGATATGACGAAAAAAGAACGGGTGGAAGGCGTTATCGCCGCTCTGGATCGGGAGTACGGGACCGACCTGATCTGTTATCTGGACCATGAGACACCGTGGCAGCTGCTGATCGCGACGATCCTGAGTGCCCAGTGCACGGACGCGCGCGTCAACATCGTGACGAAGGATCTGTTTCGCAAATACGACACGTTGGAGAAACTGGCCGCGGCGGATTACGACGAATTGTGTGAAGACATCCGTTCGACGGGCTTCTTCCACAATAAGGCGGCGAACATCATTGCCTGCGCGAAACAACTGGTCGAAAAGCACGGCGGTGTGGTGCCGGATACCATCGGGGAACTGACCGCATTGCCCGGCGTGGGCCGAAAAACGGCCAATGTCATTCTGGGCAATGTCTACCAAAAACCTTCGGTCGTCGTCGACACGCATGTGAAGCGCATTTCCCACAAACTCGGGTTCACGAAGGAGAGCGATCCGGAGAAGATCGAATACGATCTGATGAAGATTTTGCCGAAGGATCACTGGATCCTATACAACCTTCACATCATCACTCTGGGGCGTACGATCTGCACTGCCAGATCGCCGAAATGTGAGGAATGTTTTTTGAATTCCTATTGTGTAACGCGAAAATAAGTGCTATAATATCCTAGATGTAGTGTCAGAAGTATGCCCTCACGCATATCGCGGTCGAGGAAGGGCGGACGCTGCAGGCCGGATCCCGGTAGATCCGGCAGAAAGAAATAAGGCAGGTGTAAGCAAAATGGCTCAGCAGAAGAAGAGACAGACTAAGCAAGAGAAACGAAACAGGATCATCGCTGCGATCATTGCGATCATTTTGGTAGTCGGCATGATCGTCGGTATGATCGTTCCCGGCTTTGGCCTTTGATCCGGACGCATCGTGTCTAGAGCGTTCGCATAGGTATTGGTACAGAGGGGTTTATGATGTAAATAGCAGCGGTAAGCTGTGGGAGGTATTATGAAAAAATCAAAAGGATCACGTTTATGTTTGACGTTTACGCTGATGCTTGTTGTATTGTTGGCAGTCTTGCTTCCGGGGAAGACTTACGCAGCAGATGCAACCGTTCCCCAGGGCGTTTATCTCGATGATATCGCGATCGGCGGCATGACCCGCGAAGAGGTGGAAGAAGCGGTCGACGACCGTATCCGCGATCTGGGCCAGGTTCCGCTGCGCGTTAACGTAGCAGGTAAGTCGATCGATATCGCATTGGCGGATATCGGTATCTACTGGAGTAACCGCTCGGACATCCTGGAGAAGGCGTTTTCCCTGAAGACGAAGGGAAGCATGATCAGCCAGTATAAGATGAAAAAAGATCTGGAGCATTCCAACATGGCGCTTTCGATCGAGACCGATGTTAACCGGGAACTCCTGAAGGTATTCCTGTTCGACTTCGTATCCCGTCTCGAGAGTTCACCGGTAAATGCTTCCGTTTCGAGAGAGAACGGTGCGTTTGTGATCAAGGGCGGTCATGCCGGTATCACAGTCGATAAAGATGCGACCTATAATGACCTGTCGGAAGCAGTCCTTACTGCGAGCCAGACGGGCACTAAGGATGGCGTGGTAACTGTCAATGCGATCTATAAGAAGGTCGAGCCGTCCGTTTCGGCTTCGTACTTCGACGGCTTCGGCGCACTGCTCGGCGAGGGCGTTACGCAGTTCAACGCTACGATGAAGGACCGCTCGGTAAATGTAACCATGGCGACGAAGAAGTTCAACGGCGTCATCATTTACCCCGGTGAAACATTATCCGCACTGTCCATCATGCGTCCGGTAACGTTGGATGCAGGTTATAAGAAGGCTCCGACCTACGCAGGCGGCGACGTTGTCGACGAGATCGGCGGCGGTATCTGCCAGGTTGCGACTACATTGTACAATGCAGCCCTGAATGCAGAACTCGGTATCGTATATCGTAAGTCACACTCCCGTATGCCTTCGTATGTACCGGCCGGCTTAGATGCCATGGTTTACTCTCAGGGTAACAGTGACTTCGTTATCCAGAACAACTACAGTCATCCCGTCTACATCGAGACGGTAGTGACGAATAACGGAACGTTCGGCGAGCTTCGTTTCCGCATCTTCGGTGTGGAAGAACGTGAGGCAGGCCGCACGATCTCATACGAATCCAAATTGATAGAAAAAGACTGCAGAATTCCTGCGGAAGATGCAGATCCGTCCGAGTATTTCAAACTGGTATACGATGATAAGATGCCTACTCTGGAGGAATCCGCCCAGACCGGTAAGGAATATGCAGAGCAGACCGGTAGTTTCTATCCGGTCGTAAAGGCAGACGTTTATAAGGTCGAGTATAAGAACGGCCAGGAAGTTAAGCGTTCACGTATCTATACAACATATTATAAGAATGCCGGTAAGGGTTACATCTCCGGTATTTTCAAGGTAAACCCGGATACATATATCCGCGCGATCGAGTTCAACTTCAAGATGCTCGAAGAAGGAAAGCAGCCGATCATCCACTGGGCTTCCCATAAGATGGATGAGGAGAAGAATAAGCCGACCACGACCCCGGAACCGTCGACCGAAGAGCCTACGGAAGCACCGACCGAGAAGCCTACGAAGGCTCCGACTGAGGCACCTACCGAGGCACCTACGGAAGCACCGACCGAGAAGCCTACACAGGCACCTACGGAAGCACCGACCGAGAAGCCTACACAGGCACCTACGGAGCCGCCGACACCGGCGCCTACGCAGGCACCTACAGAGCCCCCTGCTCCGGCAACACAGGAGAACTCCTCGCACGACGAGCTGGGCGATGAATAAGCACAAACGAAAAGAGAGAGACGAATGAAAACATGTATTCGATTTACGTGGCTTTTGGCAACTATTCTCTTGTTGTTTGTCAAGCCCGTATATGCAGATCCGACTGCACCGGATGCGACCGCAGTGCCTGTGGATATCGTAGGCGCTCCCGCGGACGGTTCGGCAACGGATGATGTTGAAACAGAAGAAGCGGTGGATGGAACCGATGCGGAAGGGGAGACCGGCGAAGCGGAAGAACCGAACGTTGAGTTTGAACTCCCTGAAGGTGAGAAAGTTCCTGCCGGCGTTTTTCTGGATGACATCGAGATCGGCGGCCTGACCGCTGAGGAAGTCGACGCTTTGGTAGAGGCGCGACTGAAAGAATTAGGCGAAAAGAAACTGCGCCTGTCTACCCCGAAGACTTTTGTACAGATCACACTCAATGAGCTCGGACTCTATTGGAGTAACCGTTCACAGGTCTACAAAGAAGCCAGCTCCTTAGTGAACCCCGGCAGCCTGGTAACACAGTATAAAGCAAAAAAAGATCTGGAATTCGCCAGCATGACGCTTTCTTTGGAAACCAAGGTCGACAAAGAACTCCTGACTGCGTTTTTACTGGATCACATGGAAGAACTCAATTGTGAACCGAAGAATGCATACGCGAAGCGGTTCGCAAATGAATTTACCATCGTAGACGGAACGGACGGCGTCACGATCAGCGAAGACGCCACATACAACGAGATCCTGTCTGCGTTGAAGAACCTCAATTCCGAGATCGGAGAGGATCGTATCCTGAAGGTCGAGGCAGTCGGCAACACGACGAAGCCGGAGTTCTATAAGGACATATTCGAAGGCTTCGGCGACCTGCTCGGTGCCTATTCGACAAATTATTCAACAAAAGCATCGGAACGTACGGTAAATGTTACCGTCGCGACGACGAAGTTCAACGGACTGACCATTTACCCCGGACAGGAGATCTCCGCGCTGGAGATCATGCGCCCGGTCACCACGGAGGGCGGCTATAGAAAAGCTCCGACCTACACATCCAGTGGTGTCGAGGATGAAACCGGCGGCGGTATCTGCCAGGTTGCGACGACTTTGTATAATGCACTTCTGAAGGCAGAGATCGAGGTGACCTATCGTAAGAACCATTCACGTACACCCACCTATGTTCCGCTGTCTCAGGATGCCATGGTCTATTCGGCCGGAAACAGTGATTTCCGTTTCCGCAACAACTTAGATCACCCGATCTACATCGAGAGTTTCGTAGATAACTCCACGAACCCCGGTAAAACCGAATTCCGCATCTACGGCGTGGAATATCGTCCGTCGAACCGTAAAGTTGAGTATAAGGCGGAATTGATCTCTTACAGTATCCCTGGGGAAGGTGCATCACCTTACGAGTACTATCAGTTGAAGAGCGATTCTTCATTGACCCCGTTTGGCGAGGTAAACGGAGACCCGACGAAGGTCTATGCGGATTTCGTATCCAGCTTCTACCCGGCAGCGGTTGCAAGGCTCCACAAGATCGTTTATGTTGATGGCGTGGAAGTAAGCAATACCGTTATCAATTCCAGTAACTATACGAATAAATCCAAGGGCCATGTATCCGGAACCTACATCAGAGGTGAGTATAAGGCCCATCCGGAGACCATCATCGAGGCGATCGAGTATGATGTAAGTTATCTGCTCGAAGGTAAGGAACCGAAGATCACATGGGCGGAACGTCCGTACGTTCCTCCTACGACGAAGGCTCCGGAGACCACGACAGAGCAGGAAACCGAGTCAGAAGACGAGACGAAGTCTACGAAGGCTGAGTCAGAGACGAAGCCGACGAAGGCTGAGCCGGAGAAAAAGCCGACAAAAGCAGAGCCGGAGAAGAAACCGACGAAAGCGGAGCAGAAACCTCCGGAGGATGACGACAGAGAGTAACGAATATGAAAGGGGGTGCCCCGGATGAGACCCGGAAAGGTTCCCTATAACACCTTCGTTCGAAGTATTGATAAGACCATAACCCCGCGGCAGCCATTCGTGCTGCGCGGGGTAGGTATGGGTCACGACAGCTCCGCGTTTGACGTAAGTCAGGACGGAGCGCTTGTTGTTTCTCAGACCTTATGTCTGCATGCCGATCTGGCACTTAAGGAAGATGCCTGGCTGGCCGCCGATTTTTACCGCACGGTAAATGATCTCTACTGCGCGGGTGCACAGCCGAAGGCACTTACCGCGGCCTTCCTGCTTCCGGATACCTGCGAAGAGGAAGACTTCCGAAAACTGGTCCTTATGTTGGAGCAGTTCTGTGAAAATGAGAACATGGAATATGCCGGAGGCGACACGAAGATCGTGGACGCCGCATCGGTAGGGAAAGCGGTGATCACATTGACCGTGTACGGTACCAGAGAGAACTGGACCGCAACTGCCACGACGTATTCCAAAGATACCCGCAAAGCTTCCGAGGCGTACTTTAAGCCGAAGGGCGGCGAGAGCCTGTTAATGGCGGGATATGCCGGAGACTCCGGTTTGGCGCTGGCTTCGCTCGCCTGCGATGAGCAACTGGCCCGGCGGTATTCCGGGACGACCCTGAAGGCGGCGAGAGCGTGTCTTAAGGAGCTTTCGGCGGCGAAGGCGACGGCTGTCGCCCGTCGGCATGGCATAACGGCCATGCACAACATTTCCTCCGACGGAGTGTTCGGAGCGCTGTGGGAGATGGCGGACGGCGCGGGCCTAGGCCTGACCGCTGATCTGCGTGCCATCCCGGTCCTGCAGCAGACAATTGAAATATCCGATTACCTGGAATTGAATCCGTACCGGCTCGAGGCGTGCGCATCCCTGCTGATGGCGTGCGACCCTGCAGAGGCGGACACAGTCGTTACCGAACTGCATGCCTGCGGTGTTCCCGCGGCGTGCATCGGCCGCTTTCACAAAAAAGGTGAGAGCGTGGCGCGGATCCTCCAAAACGAGGATGAGGAGCGCTATATCGACCGCCCCGGCGGCGACGAACTGCAGGCCTTTCTGGTACGGAACTAAGATAGAAGACGGAAAGTGAGGATACACATGAGAGAAAAGATTTTATCCGTTATGGAGAAGAACAGCCGCATTGACTTACATGATCTGGCACTGATGCTCGGCACCGACGAGGTGACTGTGGCGAATGAGATCGCAGACATGGAAAAAGAGCACATCATCTGCGGCTATCATACATTGATCAACTGGGACAATACGTCCGACGAGAAGGTAATCGCCCTGATCGAAGTGAAGGTCACCCCGCAGCGTGGCATGGGCTTTGACAAACTGGCAGAGCGCATCTACAAATTCAGCGAGGTCGAGGCCGTTTACTTAATGTCCGGCGCGTTTGATTTCACCGTGATCATCGAAGAGAAGACCATGCGGGCCGTCGCCCAGTTTGTTTCCGATAAACTGGCGCCGATGGAGGCGGTCATGAGCACAGCGACGCATTTCGTGCTCAAAAAATATAAAGACCACGGTACCGTACTGGTTGGTGAGTCGAATGACGAAAGGATGTTGATCACACCATGAGAAACCCATTATCCGATAAAGTTCTGGACATTAAGCCTTCGGGCATCCGGAAATTCTTTGATATCGTAAGCGAGATGAAAGATGCGATCTCGTTAGGCGTGGGCGAACCCGACTTCGAGACGCCCTGGCACATCCGCGAGGAAGGCATCTACTCTCTGGAAAAAGGCCGCACGGTCTACACGTCGAACTCCGGCTTGCTGGAGCTGCGTAAGGAGATCGTGAACTATTTGAACCGCAGGGTGAATGTTAACTATGATCCGCGCCACGAGGTGCTGATCACGGTCGGCGGAAGCGAAGCGATCGACCTGGCGCTGCGCGCTATGCTCAACCCCGGCGACGAGGTGCTGATCCCGCAGCCTTGCTATGTTTCGTACCTGCCATGTTGCCAGCTGGCAGACGGCGTGCCGGTATTCATCAACCTGAAAGAAGAGAACCAGTTCCGCCTGACTGCGCAGGAACTGCGTGACGCCATCACACCGAAGTCGAAGATCCTCGTGCTGCCGTTCCCGAATAACCCGACCGGTGCCGTTATGACCCGTGAGGACCTGGAGGCGATCGCAGAAGTCATCATCGAGAAGGATCTCTTTGTTATCTCCGACGAGATCTATTCGGAGCTGACCTACCTTGGTGAGCATGTTTCCATCGCATCCTTGCCCGGCATGCGCGAGCGAACCATTCTGATCAATGGTTTCTCGAAAGCGTACGCGATGACTGGATGGCGTTTAGGATATGCGGCAGGACCGCAGTACATCCTGGAGCAGATGACGAAGATCCACCAGTTCGCTATCATGTGCGCACCGACCACCAGCCAGTATGCGGCGATCGAGGCGTTGAAGAACGGCGACGAGGATGTTGCGCGTATGCGTGACGCTTACGATCAGCGTCGTCACTTTGTACTGAGCCGTCTGCATGAGATGGGCCTGCAGTGCTTCGAGCCCTATGGCGCATTCTATGCATTTCCCAGTATAGCCCGCTTCGGACTTACCAGCGATGAGTTCGCGACCCGCTTCCTGAAGGAAGAGAAGGTAGCCATCGTGCCCGGAACGGCGTTTGGAGACTGTGGAGAGGGCTTTTTGCGTTTGTCCTACGCATATTCCATCGAGAACCTGAAAGAGGCTCTGGGGCGCTTAGAACGCTTTGTACAGCGTCTGGAGCAGGAGCAGAGGTAGGAAAGTATGAACATCGTACTTTTGGAGCCGGAGATTCCCGCCAACACGGGCAATATCGGCCGGACCTGTGTCGCGACGGACACGCATCTGCACCTGATCCGTCCGTTAGGTTTCTCACTCGACGAGAAGCACCTGCGTCGCGCCGGTATGGACTATTGGAAGGACCTGAAACTCTCGGTCTACGACAGTTTCGATGACTTCCTCGCTCAGAATCCTGGCGCGCGCATCTACATGGCGACCACGAAGGCACATCAGGTCTACACCGAGCCGGACTACGGCCCGGACGACTATATCATGTTTGGTAAGGAGAGCGCCGGTATTCCGGAGGAGATCCTCGTAAACTACGAGGAGACCTGCATCCGCATCCCGATGGTCGGGGAGATCCGTTCGCTTAACCTTTCCAACAGCGTGGCCATCGTCCTCTACGAGGCACTTCGTAAACAGAATTTTGCCGGTCTCAATGAGACGGGGCAGCTACATCGGCTGCATTGGAAGTCAGAGTGACGTGACATCGTTGCAAGGGGAAGCCTTGCAACAGGGGACGGTTCTTTTTGCCATGGTGACAGAAGGAACCGTCCCCATTTTCTCGTAAAACTTACATTTATCTGAAATCCCCTTACATTTATTTAAATGTGCTTGTAATGTTTCGGGGTAAAACTGTACTATTATAATAGAAGCCGATGCAAGGCAATCCAGATTATGAAAGGAAGGAACTATGAAAAAAAGGAATTTAGTTTCAATGACTGCATTATCTGTGGTTTTAGCCATGGGTGGATGTACTAGTGAAAAGAACCCGAAAAGTACGACGGAAGGCGCTATGCAAAACGTGTCACAGAGTACGGCAGAGAACGTGACGCAGAGTACGGCGGAGAGCGTGTCACAGATCACGGCGCAGAGTACGGAAGAGAATACGATCGAGGGTACGGCTGCCGAGATCCAGGCAAAGTGGATCAACGATACCTGGTTCCCGGACGAGGTATTTCAGAACTATATCCGCAATGCGTTTGATGAGAATGAAGATGACATCCTGGATAAATATGAGATTCTAGAGGTTCAGGAAATAGATGTGGACTATTTGGGCATCAAGAGTTTGAAGGGGATAGAGTACCTTACGAATCTGACATCCATCTCTTGCAGCGGAAATGATCTGACAGAACTGGACGTCAGCGAAAACCGTGAACTGATCACTCTCGTATGTCCGGGAAATGCCCTGTCTGCTTTGAATCTGAAGAATAATACGAAGTTGGAGGAGCTGGTGGTAAATGACAGCGTTGAAGTATCCGGAGCCGGAGAAAATGTTAAAGTTACCAGATTTTCAGCGGAAGAAGCCGAAAGGGAAAAAGATATCACGTTGATCCGCGAGGATGATCGGATCATCCATGAAATCAATCTTGCTTGCTCGGCTGCCCTGGCGGATGAGAAATACTATATAGACGTGAATGATACTGCCGTGGTGACCGTGAACCCGCAGGGAGAGATCGAGGTTTCCGGATTCTCCGAACAGGGAGCTGATTTTGTGAAAGAAATATACCTCTGCGTGTATGGAAAGAGCGAGCCGGCAAATCTGTTCCGGTCCAAAGGATACAGAGAGGGTGGAAGCACGACGCTCGGTTTCGAGTTTAATCATTCATTGTATTGCTGGGACTTCGTTGTCCAAAACGGCATTCACGATTCCCACTATTACGTTGAAGATTATGACCCCGATAATATCTTTGAAACGAAGGCTCCCGAGACGTCAACACCAGATGAAACAGGAAATAAGACGAAGATCGAGGTGATGGCATTCGTGAAGGACGAGCAGTATATGATAAAGAAATATATCCAAATGCATCCGGAATTTGCTGAGAAGTACGACATCCACTTCACATTCATCTCCACAGATAATGGTGCATATCAATACGCATTGGATTCGGCACTTCAAGATGAAGACGCGAATTCGCCGAACCTCTACATGGCGGAGGCGGCTTTCGTTAAGAAATACACCACCGGTTCTGCATCCGGCTATGCATGCACATATGAGGATCTCGGTATCGATGTAGAGCAAAAGATAAAGGATGCCGGCATTGCAATGTATGCTGCAGATGTAACCCGAAGGGATGGTAAGGTCGTGGGTCTCTCTTATGAGGGAACCGGATGTGTATTCATCTACAACCGTGATGTTGCGAGAGATGTATTCGGTGATGATAAGCCCGAAACCGTTCAGGCAGCGATCGGAACGGACTGGCATTCGTTCTTCGAGGCGGCAGAAAAATGCAAAGAGAAGGGATATGCGATCGTATCCGGCGACGGCGATATCTGGCACGCGATCGAGAACAGCGCTGACCATGGCTGGGTCGTAGACGGAAAACTGTACATTGACCCTAAGAGAGAGGCTTTCTTGAATCTTGCTAAGATACTTAAGGATAATGATTACTCAAACGATACCAGGGACTGGACGGAAGGTTGGTTTGCCGATATGGCAGAGGCCGGACCTAAGAAGGTTCTCGGTTTTTACGGCCCTTCGTGGTTCATAAATTACACCCTCACCGATCACTGTAAATTAGAGTTTGATGATTGGTATTCACAAGATACTTTTGGAGAGTGGGGCGTATGCAGACCTAATGTTGCTTCCTTCTGGGGCGGCACGTGGCTGATCGCGAATAAGAACGTTCTGCAAAACGAGGAACTGAAGGCGGGTGTTCGTGAGCTGATCGAGTATATCACTCTCGATACATCCGCTACAGGTGTTCAGTATGAGAGGGCGAATGATCTGTTCGAAAACGAGTATGTGAATTATGATGATCCTAACCTGGTCAAGCATGCGGCTACATCGTCTGTTGTTATGAAAAAATCCGATGGAAAAATGGGTATTTTGGGCGGACAGGACGCATTTCCGGTCTTTATTGAGGCCGATGCTGCGGCCAGGGGCGATAATCAGACCGAGTACGATGAATTCATCGGAACTTTTTGGAGGGATGCGGTCCGCGCATACACCAGCGGAGAATATACCCGTGAGGAAGCAATTCAGTGGTTTAAAGACTCATTGCGTCAATACGAGTACTTCATCGTCGAATAAACTGACTGAGTAACGGTGAGGAGAGAAACTATTATGAAGAAGAGAATAGCAGTCTTGATGATCGCATTGTCCCTGACGCTGGCTTTCGGTGGCTGTTTCGGAAAGAATTCCGGGGACCGGGGCGAGACGGAAACACACAGTCCGATGTCGGAGTTTTATTTTTCAGATGCGTTCAGATCGTATCAGGTCACATTTTCCGAAACGGCAACTTTGACGCTTCATGTATGCAATCAGACGCACTTACCTTTCCACGAAGAACCAAAGTATTATAAGACTACTGTGGAATTAGATGAAGATACGGCTTCGAAGATCGCCGCATTATATGAAAAACACAACTTATCCAAGTGGAACGGTTTCTATCAAAAAGACACCATTTGCGATGGGAACGGCTTCACACTAAAGATCTCCCTTCAGGATGGGGAAAAAGTTGATGCAGAGGGATATATGAAGTATCCCGACGGGTATGGAGATTTCAAAAAAGAGTTAGAGGAGATCTGTCAGCCGTATGTGGATCAGGTGCTCACTGAAAATGCGCTGATGTGACAAAAATCTTAAACCAACATAGGAGATAATAGATATGGAAAGAACAAAAATGTCGATACAAGACTATCAGGAGACGGAGAATATCCTCGGAAAACTGCGGATGATCAATAAAGTTTTTTTGGCGGTCGAGAGCATAGCCTTCGTGCTCATATATCTGGTGTCGATCGGTAGCAGTTTGGAAAGTGAATTATGTGAGAACATCATGGAATTCCTCAATGAACATGATACGATCATGATGGCCATCTCGGTAAGTATAATTGTCATAACGATATTGTATTATATACTTCTGATAAAGATACCGTTCCATGGCGTGGATTTCATTCTGGTCGGAATCGTGGGATTTGTATCACTCCTGTATGAGGGTAAGACCGGCTCTGCATCGAACGGCAATTCGTTGACTCCGGTGGTTATGGGGGCATTGATCTCGATCGCACTGGTCTTTATGTTCCGTAAACTGTATTGTGATGCTATGAGCAAAATGACGGTAGATATGTCGGAGAGGGCCGGGAGATCCTGGAGGGGCCTGTGGAGATTATCACGTCTCACATGTATCATATCCGCTCTTGTAATCAGTGTGTTAAAGTTTTATGCGCAGGGCTTGTATGACAGCCTGGATCGATGGAGCTACGATTACGGATCCACTTATACTACGTTTATAATCGTCACGATCGTTGTCGCCGGTGCGACGATGGTGCTCGATCTCATCATGAGAGCCAGAGAGCTATACTGCCTGAAAATAACGCAGGAGGAGGTACGTTCGAAACGTAACTCGATGCAGTCGATGGATTTTTCACGTCCGACAGGAACAACACGTCAGGGCGACCTGATGAAGCAATATGGCATGCGTGATGATATATAAGAAAACCGGAGCCCGGAAGGGCTCCCGATAAAAATTTAAAACACCTGTAAGGTTTCACCTGCGAACTTCGTCTTTATAGGTGAAAGGCTTGTTGCAAAGACCGATCAGCAAGTGCCCAAAGGCACAATAATCAGACGAAGGAGTTTATCGGCATGATGGAAGATGGAAAGATCATCGAGCTATACTTTGAGCGAGACGAGCGCGCGCTTGTGGAGACATCCGACAAATACGGAAACTATTGCCGGAGTATAGCACGAAATATTTTGAATGATGATGAGGCGGCGAAGGAATGCTTCAATGATACATTGTTTCGCACCTGGAATGCCATCCCTCCGCAGAAGCCGGACTGCCTCTCGTCATTTCTGGGAAAGATCACGCGTAACCTTTCCCTGACACGTTTGCGGATGGACAATGCGGCAAAGCGCGGCGGCGGTGAGGCCACTGCGGCGATCGACGAATTGGAAGAATGTGTAATGGATAACTCCCAGAGGAAAGAGGAGCAGATCGTGGACGACATGGTCATCCGGGAAGTGATCAATCGGTTCCTCGCAGGACTATCCGAGCAGAACCGCCGGATCTTCGTCCGCCGGTACTGGTATTTCAGTTCGGTGAAGCAGATCGCAGAGGCAGACGGCTTATCCGAGAGTAACGTCATGACGAGCCTTTCCCGTGTTCGAGAGAAACTCAAGAAAGAATTGGAGAAAGCAGGTGTTGTTTTATGAGTAAAGATAAGAGAACCGATCATCTGACCGATCTGATCGGTGAGATCGACGAGAAGTACATTCTTGAAGCAAAACTTCCGGAAGAAACGCTGAAACAAAAGAAAGAGCAGCGTGGTACTACACCGGTCGTTGTCAATAGCAAAGCGAAGGCTGAGAAAGACGCAACGATCCCGTTTGCAGCGGGAACTGCGCCTGAGGAGCTTGAGATCGAGAGAGCCGTCCGCCCGACGAAGAACCGCAAGGTCTTTTCGATCGTGCGCGTAGCTACGGGTATCTCGTTGATGGCTGCTGCGGCGCTGTTGTTCATTTTCCTCTGGAAACCTGCACGTGGCGGTAATCCCGGCGCGAGCACCGAGGTGGCCACGAACCAGACGACAGCAGATGCAACTCGCCAGACAGAAGGTTCAGGCACAGCCGAAACCTCAGCGTTTACAGAGACTGAGAAGTCCATGGAGACCGAACTTGCACTGATCGATCCGAACGAGACAATTGCAGTGGATCCGACTGCAGAGATCACGGATGTGTGGACCACAAAAGACGGGCTCACCTTCGTACCGTCGGAGCCGGAACCTGATACTGAGGCACCGACCCAGAAGCCTACAGAGGGCACAAGTGAGCCGGCAGAGAGAAATAACAAAGTGATCCGCTTCGGTTTCTACCAGCAGGACAATGATCCGTCGAACATGGAACCGATCGAGTGGTATGTTCTGAATCAGAAGGATGGAAAGATGCTGATCGTCAGCAAGGATATCCTGGACTTCCGTGCATATGATGACGGTACCCACACGACATGGGCCGACAGCACGCTTCGTGCATGGCTGAATTCGGAGTTCTTAAACACAGCATTTTCCGCAGAGGAAAAGGCGAAGATCTTTGATACCACAAATAAGACGATCGGATCGATCGTTGAGGATACGGTTGGCTCTTCGACATCTACCGAGAAGGTTTTCATTCTGTCCAAAGAAGACGTCCTTCAGTATTATGTGGAGACCCCGCACTGCACGATCTATGCTCTCGAAGCGCCTGAATTAAGAGGAGACTATATGCCTTGGATCGTGGATGCAGAGGATCAGAACTGGTATAACTGTTGGGCACGCACCAATGGCGGATCTGAGGCCGGCATCGCAAGAGGCTACAATGCTGCAGCTATCGATAATAGTGGAGATGAGATTTTCTCTAAGACAACGACTAAACTCGCAGGCGTACGTCCCGCTATGTGGATTGACGCATCTGCTATCGCAGACTGACGTGTCTGTATGAAAACGAGATAGCAGAAGCCGATATTATAAAACAAAAAACGACCGGCCGGCACGATCTTTTAGATCGCGCCGGCCGGTTTTTGCTTTCCTATGGTATAATAGGTGCGTGTACCCCTGAATCTTTCTTCAGATTTTCTGTGTAAGGTTCTTTTGCAAAAGCGGTGTAGATTAGTGAAAGGCAATCGAACGCCGACGGCGTTCAAATCTCTGAGTAGAAAAAGGTTAAGAATATGTTGGAAGACGCTAAGATTATCGATCTGTATTTTCAGCGCAATGAGAGGGCTCTGGTGGAGACGTCCGACAAATATGGGAATTATTGCCGAAGCATTGCCATGGCAGTCTTGCGAGATGAGGAGACATCAAAAGAATGCTTCAATGATACCCTGTACCAGAGCTGGAAGGCCATTCCGCCGAAGAAGCCAAACTGCCTCAAAACATTTTTGGGAAAGATCACCCGTAATCTATCGTTAAATCGCTGGGATCGGGAGCATACGCTAAAGCGCGGCGGTGGAGAGGTCGCATTGGCCCTCGATGAACTGAGCGATTGTGTTGCGGATCGCAGGGCGAGAGGGGAGGAGCAGGTCACGGATAGCATGGTGATCCGTGAGGTCCTCAACAAATTCCTGGCCGGCCTGACTTTACAGAACCAACGTATCTTCATTCGCCGTTATTGGTATTGCAGTTCGGTGAAAGAAATCGCCGTAGCCTTAGACCTATCAGAGGGCAATGTATTGACCAGCCTTTCACGTAGCCGTGGGAAACTTCGGGAATCTTTGGAGAAAGCAGGTGTAGTAATATGAGTAATAAAGACGAAGAGCGCCGGTTGATGGATGAGATCGGCGAGGTCGAAGATAAATTTGTTGAGACAGCCGAATACTCGCAAACCGAGGTGGATCGGTTGAATAAACGAGGCATGGCGCCGGTTATCCCGCCGAACGCCGGAAAAGGCGGGGACGGAGACGAGAGCATTGTTGAATTCGGCAAAAACGAGTCGGAACCGGATGTGCGTTCAAAGGACGATCATCGGACGGCGGCGATCATACGTATCGCTGTGGAAGTGGCTCTGTCAGCGGCCGCGATACTGTTGCTGGTGACCTTCTGGAAGCCGGGGCGGGGAGGAGACATCGATGTGACCACACCGACGTACGTACCGCCGTATACGACGACGGAGGCACCAACGGAAGCATCCACAGAAGAAACTGCAGAAGCTACTGCGGAGGTATCCACAGAAGCAAGCACGGAAGCATCTACGGAAGCGTCCACAGAAGAAGCTACAGAGGCAACGACGGAAGCGTCCACAGAAGAAACTACAGAGGCACCTACAGAGGCACCTACAGAGGCACCTACGGAAGCACCTACGCAGGCACCGACGGAAGCACCTACGCAGGCACCGACACAGGCACCTACAGAGGCACCTACAGAAGCACCGACGGAGGCACCGACAGAAGCGCCTACGCAACCTATCGATGCGGACTCGATACCTGCGGATGTAGCTCATTTTCCCGATACGATGTTCCGGGGCTATCTGATGGTTAACTACGACCTGGATAAAGACGGACGTTTTTCAAAGGCTGAATGTGAGAATGTGAAAGAGATACACGTACCCAATATGTCTGTAAAAACCGTGGAGGGAATAAAGTATTTCCCGAATTTGGAGGTTCTGGACTGCCTTGGGTGTGAATTGTCGTCGGTGGATGTCAGCCAGAACAAAGCACTAAAAGAACTGGGAGTCACACAAAATCATCTGAAATCGCTGGATATCAGCCAGAATATAAATCTGGAGAGCCTAGGCTGTGAAGGAAACGAACTGAAAAATCTGGATCTCAGCGCCAATATAAATCTTCGCGATGTGAACTGTTCTGTGAATCAACTCACGACGTTGGATATAAGGGCCAATACAGAGTTGGAGCGGTTCACATGTCATATGAATCAACTGGTGGCGTTGGATGTGAGTGCAAATACAAAACTGATATATCTGAGTTGTGCCTATAACAACTTGACGACATTGGATGTCAGTTCGAACCAGTTGCTCCAGAGACTCCTCTGTAGTTCCAATCAGTTGACGAAATTGGAAGTGGATTGTTGCCCGTATATGGATGTGCTTTTGTGTGCCTCGAATAAGTTGACTTCGCTAAATGTCAGCGCAAACCCGGAACTGCTGAATATCGAGTGTCAGGATAACCAACTGACTTCGCTGGATCTGAGTTCCAACGAGAAACTGGGAAACCTGTGGTGCTTTAACAATCCTATGCAGTCGATCGATCTGACAGCGAATACATCCATGACGACCCTTCGTTGTGACTCAAAACTCAAAGTGACCGGGGCGGGAAGCGCTCTGGAGATCACCCGCTACTAATAGAAAAAGCTTTGGCGACCGTATGCCGGCTGCCAAAGCTTTTTTATTCTTCTTTCCTACCGGGCTGCAGGGAGAACACGAATTCGGTTCCGACGCCTTCGGTACTGATGACGTCGATGTTTTCCTTATGCGCGGTGATGATATCTTTTGTGATCGAAAGCCCCAGACCGGTGCCTTTTTTATCCTTGCCCCGGGAGGCGTCGGACTTATAGAAACGCTCCCAGATCTTCGGCAGGCTTTCGGCGGGAATGCCTACGCCCTGATCCTTTATCGAAATAAAGGCTTTTTCATGCCGCATATAGGCGGAGATGAAGATGACCGAGCCGGAATTCGAAAACTTGATCGCATTGTCGATCAGGTTGTAGAGGACCTGCTGGATCTTCTCTACGTCCGCGTAAACATAAAACGTGGATGCGGGAAATGTCAGGTCGAAGGTGATACCCTTATCGTTGCAGCGCTTTTCGAACGTTGCCAGGACCTTCTTGATGCTGTGGAGGATGTCGAAGGTCGAGTACGTGAGCAATGCTCCGGATTTATCGATGGTGTTCAGGTCCAAGAGGCCTTGCGTCAGCTTATTCAGACGGTCGGTCTCGTTGAGGACGATCTTTAAATATTTATCCTGGGCTTCCTTTGGGATGGTCCCGTCGAGGATCGCCTCAATGTAGCCTTTGATGGAAGTGAGCGGTGACCGGAAGTCGTGGCTGACGTTTGCGATAAATTTGCGCTGGTCTTCACCGTAGGTCTGAAGAGAGGCGGCCATGTAGTCGATCGTGTTTGCGATATCGGTGAGTTCTGTTTTATCCTTCAGTTCGATGCGGTGGGACAGATTTCCGGCGCGTACTTCAGTGATGCCTTTTCGGATGGCATTCATCGGACGGAAGAAAAAGAACTCAAAAAGGAGGAAGCTGGCGGCAAACATCAGCGTTAGGATCACGGCGGCCGATGTGAAGCGCCCCATGACCAGGGATACTTCTGTCTCGACCTGCTTATAATCGGCATGGCCGATCACATAGCCCACACGGGTGAAGCCGGTATTGACCGGAGCGAAGCGGCTGATATAGTCTGTGGAAAATGTACCGTAGAACCTGCCGAAGAAGATACCGGCGGCGTCGCTGTCCGCCGGGTTAAAGGCGGGCAGGGCGTTGATGCTCCTCTGACGGTTGGTACACAGGAGGATCAGGCCGTTCGGATCCATAAGCCAGAATTCATTGCCACTGATCTCGGCAACGCTTTCGATCATGTCCCGGTTCTCGAGCAATGTTTGCAGAGGGTCTGCGCCTGCCCCGTTCGTCGACAGTGTCACGATGTAGTTCACCTGATCGTACAGGTTTTCCTGAAGCTTTTTCCGGAAGTGCCCGGTGACCAGATCGCGTCCGAAGGTTCCCATCAGGATAAAACCGACAGCGGCGATGATCACATATGCAATTAAAAAACGTGTAAATAACGATCGCCGCATGACGGACTCCTATCTTGTCTCGAATTTGTAACCGATGCCCCAAACCGTGGAGAGCGCCCATTTTTCATGGTCGTTGATCTTCTCACGGATACGTTTGATGTGCACGTCGACGGTACGTGTGTCGCCGACGTATTCATAGCCCCAGATGTGATCCAGCAGCTGTTCACGGGTGAACACCTGGTTGGGCGAAGAGGCCAGAAAATACAAAAGTTCGATCTCCTTTGGCGGCATGTCGATGCTCTTTCCGCGGTAAATGACGGAGTAGTTCGTAAGGTTGACGATGAGCCCCGGATATTCAACGTATTCGCCTTTTTGTGCATTCGGGTTGGTTTCCGTGCTCGCCGGCGTAACCCGTCGTAAAACGGCCTTTACGCGCGCTACGAGCTCCTTCGAGTCGAAGGGTTTGATCATATAGTCGTCCGCGCCGAGCTCGAGTCCCAGGACCTTATCGAAGACCTCGCCCTTTGCCGAAAGCATGATGATCGGGGTCTGCGAGGTCTTGCGGATCTCGCGGCACACCTGATAGCCGTCCATACCGGGCAGCATCAGATCCAGCAAAATGATCTGCGGCGTGAAATCATGGAACGCGTCCAGCGCGTCCTGCCCGTCGTGCACGATCTTCGTCTCGAAGCACTCCTTGATCAGATACAGGGAGATCAGCTCCGCGATGTTCTCGTCATCGTCCACGATCAATACTCTTTGTTTATCTGCCATAATCCTATCCTCCTGACCGGCGTTATCTTTCCTTAAACACGACGATGGTGACGCCGGAGTCGCCCTCGCCATACTCACCTAAGTGGAATTCTTTAACGTATTTGAGTTTCCGCAGTTTCTGGTGCAGTCCGTTGCGCAGCGCACCCGTGCCGCGGCCGTGGACCACGCGTACCTTCTCCAGATGTGCGAGGTATGCATCGTCCAGATATTTCTCCATCTCGGGCAATGCCTCGTCCACCGTCTTTCCGATCAGGTTGATCTCCGGGGAAATGATGGCCGATTTCGACATTTTGATCTTCCCCATGCCGCCGACTGCGCTTTGGTTCATGGTCACGGTCGGTTCATCCGGCAACAGGGATACGTCCTTGATGTTCACGAGGGAACGCAGAATGCCCATCTGCGCGTAGAAGTCGCCCTTCGCGTTCGGAAGCGTGCTTACGGTGCCCTTCAGGTTCAGGGAGTGCACCAGGATGCGGTCGCCGATCTTTAAGTCGGAAGCGGAGAGCGAGCCTGCCGCATTCTTCTTCGGTTCGACCTTATTCTTCGAGCCTTGGGATACCTTATCCAGGCGTTCGCGCACCTTCGTCCGGTCTTCCTCCATGGAGCGGATCTGCGCGCCGCCCGCGCTCTTTTTATTCAGATCGCGGATGGTCTCATCCACGAAATTCTTCGTATCCTGCAGCATGGACTGGGCTTTCTGCCGCGCGTCCTCGAGGATCTTTTCTTTCTGCGCCGCCAGTTTCTCCTGCTGTGCGGTGAGTGCATCGCGCTCGCGCGTAAGATCTGCTTTCAGTGCCTCGACCTCCGCCTGCTTACGCTCGATGTCGACGCGCGCGTGCTCGAGTTCGCTGACGATGTCCTCGAAGGACTTCGCGTCGGAACTTAAGTGCTTCTTCGCATCATCGATGATGTAGTCCGGGATGCCCAGTTTACTCGATATGGCAAATGCGTTACTCTTTCCGGGGATGCCGACCAGGAGCCGGTAGGTCGGGCGGAGCGTCGCTACGTCGAATTCGCAGCTCGCATTTTCCACGCCGTCCGTGGACAGGGCGTAGACCTTCAGCTCGCTGTAGTGCGTGGTCGCCAGGGTCCGCACCTTCATGTTGTGTAGGAACGACAGGATGGAGATGGCCAGTGCCGCGCCCTCGGTCGGGTCGGTGCCGGCGCCCAGCTCGTCGAACAGGACCAGCGTTTCCTGGTCCGCCTGCTCTAAGATAGGGGCAATGTTTTTAATGTGCGAGGAGAACGTACTCAGGCTCTGCTCGATGCTCTGCTCGTCGCCTATGTCCGCGAAGACCTCGCGGAACACCGCCAGCTTCGAATGGTCGAAGGCCGGGATGAACAGGCCGGCCTGGCCCATCAGGGTGCACAGGCCCACGGTCTTTAAGGTGACCGTCTTACCACCGGTGTTCGGACCGGTGATGACCAGCAGGTCGTAGTCCTGTCCCAGTGTGATATCGATCGGCACGACGACATCCGCCGGAATCAGCGGGTGGCGCGCCTTCTTCAGGCTGATGATGCCGTCCGTGTTGAAGTCCGGCTCGGTGCCGTTATAACTGCGCGCGAAGGTGGCCTTCGCGAAGATGAAATCCAGCTCGGTCAGCGTGCGGAAGTCATTCTCGATCGTTTCGGCCTCGGGGGCGCACAAATTGGAGAGGGTCGCGAGGACCTTCTCGATCTCTTTCTGTTCTTCAATCTCGAGTTCCCTGAGGTCGTTATTCAGTTTTACGACCGCGCTGGGTTCGATGAAGATCGTGGAGCCGCTGGCGCTCTGATCGTGCACCATACCGGACACCTGGGATTTGTATTCCGCCTTTACGGGGATGCAGTAACGTCCGTCGCGCATGGTCACGACCGCATCCTGCAGCAGGGTGCGCTGGGACTGTAGCATGGAAGCCAACTGCGAGCTGATGCGCTGCTTCGTGACGGCCAGTTTCCGGCGCACATTCTGAAGGCCGGCGCTCGCATCGTCCGCGATCTCCTCCTCGGAGAGGATGCAGCGGTCGATCTCACGGCCGATCTGCGTCAGCGGTGCCAGACTTACGAAGCGCTCGTCCAGCGAATCATATTCTTCAGGCTCCACGTCGCGCACGCCGTAGGAGCGCGCCCTTGCGGTTGCTTTCAGAAGCGAGGAAATGTTCAGAAGCTCGGTGATGGACAGGCCGCTGCCTAAAGACAGGCGCTTCAGCGAGGGAATGACGTCGCATGTGCCTGAAAAACTCGGATTTCCCTTGCGATAGCAACGGGAGACCGCGTCGGACGTCTCTTTTTGGGTCTGTCGTATCGTTTCGGGATCGTCGGTCGGTTTTAATTCCTCACAGAGTTTCCGGCCCGACGGGGTCGTGGCGTGCTCCGCGAGCATTGCGACGATCTTATTGTATTCCAATACCCGGAGTGATTTTTCGTTCATGGTTCTTTTTATACCTTCGTCTATACGGCAAATGCCGTGCGATTCTTTCTGTAATGATCGTATGGTATTCGATTTGCTGATCTGATCTTTTATTCGGGATACAGGACCCGATACGTTCTGTTTCGTGCCCCACGGACCGGCGACAGCTCCGTGAGCACATACCATACCAAGTATATTATATCATAAGTCCCGACGTAGTAAAAGCGTGAAATCGCAAATTGAGATTTGGGTATTTTCAAATCGGGTAAAATCGAGTATAATAGATGATAATACACATACAGTCACAGTCTCCTATACAGTACGAAGTACATTTCAGATATCGAGGATCAACATGGCGGATAAAAGAGACGACGAGATGAAGAATTCAAATACCGCCCCGGGCGAAGAAGGTTCGCAAAAGGGCGGCGAGCAACCATATATTCGTGAAAAGATCGTAAAGCCGAAACGACGTTCCCGCTTCCTGGCAGTGGCCATCGGAGGCTTTTTCGGCGCGGTCTTATTCGGCCTGATCGCTTGTGTTTCGTTTGTATGGATCTACCCGTATATATCGAAGATGCACGGAGACGATGTCGTCGAGACGACGACCGCGGAACGGATCATTTTGGCTACGCACAGCGAGGAGCAGACGGCGGAGGAAACGACCCCGCCCGAGACGGAGGAGCCGACCACTGAGGAGAGCACGGAGGAGACATTGCCCGAGTCCGAAGGCGCATTGCTCCCGGTCGATAAAGAATGGATCGAGAGAAGCATTGACCGAAGGATAAAAGACATCAAGGTCGATGTACGCGACATCGAAAACTATGCCCGTGAGATCCAAAAGATCTATCAGAATGTGGAGAAGAGCCTCGTGACCATCGTTTCGCAGGATTCGGTCGATCCGGTATTCCATACGGAGCAGGGCGCCGTTTCAGGCATCATGTTTTCGCATCTGGACAGCGTTCGCACGATATTCATCCTGACGAATTACGAAGCGTCAGCCATCCAGAATCCGGTCATCCGGTTTTCGGGGCACAGCGAATACATGCCCGCAGAGCTGCGCGGCACAGACTCCATCATGGGTCTGGCGATCCTGTGCGTTCAGTTTGACGAAACGCAGCAGGAACTGTATAATTCGCTGAACTGTATCGAACTGGGCAATACTTACCAGATCCGCGCCGGCAGTCCGGTCATCGCGGTCGGAGCGCCTTACCGCACATGCGGAACCATGGGCTACGGTTCCGTTGTGGAGATGCGCCATGACCAGATGGCGGTCGACACGGCCTTCCGCATGTATTATACGAACATCAATGCTCCCGAGGGAGGCACGGGCTTCCTGGTAAATATGAGCGGACAGCTGATCGGCCTTATTAACTCGAGATATAAAGATCCTGTGATGGAGGGTTATATCGCGGCGGTTGCGACCGAGGAACTGACCGGCATCATGGCAAACATGGCGAACCAGGATGACACCAGTTATTTCGGCATCATTGGCCAGAATATCACGCAGACCATCTCGCAGGCCAGTGGCATGCCGGAGGGCATATACGTGACATCGGTGCAGCAGGACAGCCCGGCCTATCAGGCGGGCATCATGAGCGGCGATATCATTACGATGATCAGCTCGAAGAGCGTGACCCGGATGAACCAGCTGAAAGAAGTCCTGACGACGCAGGGACGGCATTTGCCGGGTGAGACCGTGAAGGTAACGGTGATGCGCCTGGGACGTGATACTTATGTTGAAGTACCGATCAGCGTGACTCTGGGAGCACGTAAATAAAGGAAAGGGTGGCAGGCCCTACCTGCCTTAGAAAGAGAACAGTATGTATTTTATCGAGAACCTGAAAGACGGAGACCACGTTTCCGGCGTATACTTCTGCAAAAACAAGCAGATGCTGACCGGAAAGTCAAAGAAACCCTATTGCAGCCTGACGCTGCAGGATAAGACCGGCACCCTGGATGCAAAGATCTGGGATTTCACCGGCGGCATCGAGGACTTCGAGAACCTGGATTTTATCTTCGTCGAAGGTGATATCACGACTTACAACGGGAATCTGCAGTGTGCGCTGCGCCGCGTGCGTGTGGCGGATGAAGGCGAGTATGTTCTAAAGGACTACCTGCCGGTCTCTGCAAAGGATAATGACCAGATGTATGCGGAGCTCTGCGCGATGATCGACAGCGTGAAGGAGCCGCATTTGCAGGCCTTGCTGAAGAGCATTCTGGTGGAGGATGAGCGTGTCGTTAAGGCATTCCGCCGCCATTCTGCCGCGAAGAGCGTGCATCACAGTTTCATCGGCGGACTGCTGGAGCACACCGTCTCCGTGACGAAGCTTTGTGATTATTATTCCAAACTGTACCCGTTCCTGAACCGGGATCTTCTGCTGAGCGCTGCCATGCTGCATGACATCGGCAAACTGTGGGAGATCTCTGATTTTCCGGCAAATGATTATACCGACGACGGTCAGCTTCTGGGGCACATCGTCATGGGCTACGAACTGATCGGAAAGCGGATCGCTCTGATTCCGGACTTTCCGAAGAAGATCGCATCCGAACTGCGTCACTGCATTTTGGCGCACCACGGCGAGTACGAGTTCGGTTCGCCGAAGAAGCCAGAGTTGGTAGAAGCCCTGGCATTGCACATGGCGGATAATACCGACGCTAAGATCGAGACATTTATCGAGGCATTGGATGCGCAGAAGGCGAACAATGATTGGTTGGGCTTCAATCGCTTCCTGGACGCAAACATTCGCCGGACTACACCGTCGCAGCAGTGAACCGCGTGACAGGCGCGATCCGACGTACTGCGCATATAAGGCTGACATGAATAAGAATGATATAATTGAGGTCGCCATCACCGATATGAGCGACCAGGGTGAAGGGATAGGAAAAACCCGGGATGACGGCTTGACGTTTTTCGTGAAGGACGCCATCGTGGGGGATTTTGTGCGAGCAGTTGTCACGAAGGTGATGAAGAATTACTGCTATGCGAAGATGCTCGAGGTGATCACGCCGTCGCCGCACCGTGTGCCGGCGCGCTGTAAGGTCGCGCGCGCCTGTGGAGGCTGCCAGTTCCAGGAGATCGACTACGAAACGCAACTGAAACTGAAGCGCGAAACGGTTATCCGTAAATTGCGCCATATCGGCCATATAGCGGCTTTTGGCGATGAATCGGATATTTCCCCGTCTGAGGGTGAAAAGGGCGTCTACGTGGCTCCTACGCTCGGTATGGACGATCCCTGGCGTTACCGTAATAAGACGCAGCTGCCCATCGGCTATGACCGCGAGCATAAGCTCGTGGCGGGCTTCTATGCCGGCCGCACCCACGCGATCATTGCCCACGAAGACTGCCTGCTCGCGGACACGGGAAATGCAAAGATCGCGCGCATCGTGCTATCGCACATGAACCGCTATAAGATCTCGGCGTATGATGAGAACTCGCACACGGGGTTGGTGCGCCACCTGCTGATCCGTCATGGTCATACGACCGGACAATGGATGGTCTGCATCATCATCAACGGGCGCGTGAAGGACCTCCTGCACGCGGATGAACTCGTGGCTGCCCTGAAGGAGCAGCCGGGCATGGCGAGCATTTCCGTCAACATCAACACGAAAAATACGAACGTGATCCTGGGTGAGGAGACGATCCTCCTCTACGGGACTCCGTATATCGAAGATACGATCGGGAACCTGAAGTTCCACATCGGACCGCATTCGTTCTTCCAGGTGAATCCGGTGCAGACCGAGAAACTCTACGGCTGCGCGCTGGATTTCGCGGGCCTTAGCGGCAACGAAGTCGTCTGGGACCTCTACTGCGGCATCGGGACCATTTCCCTGTTTCTCGCGCAGAAGGCGAAGAAGGTCTACGGTGTTGAGATCGTGCCGCAGGCCATCGAAAACGCGAAGGACAATGCGCTCCTGAACAGCCTGCTGAATACCGAATTCATGGTCGGCAGCGCCGAGGATATCGCGCCGCTGCTTCAGAAGCGGCCGGAGGCGGCTCCGGACGTTGTGGTCGTCGACCCGCCGCGCAAAGGCTGCGACGAGAAACTTTTGGCGACCATGCTGGCGCTCGCACCGCAGCGCATCGTCTACGTCAGCTGCGACCCCGCGACATTGGCCCGCGACCTCGCCATCCTTTTGGAGAGCGGAGCCTACCGGCTCGAAAAAGTCCAACCCGTGGATATGTTCCCCATGGCAGGGCATGTGGAGACGGTAGCGCTTTTGTCCAAACTCTCCATGAGACATTTTCGGATGATATAGATATACAGGGAGAATCGATACGAAAATGTTATATGAATTAACCGATACCTCAAAAGCGGCATGTCTTTTTGACGGCTGGCAGGAAACGCTGATCTATTCCTGTTTGCAGAAAGTGATGGGAAAAGTCTTTGTGACGGATCCTAAGTGTCCTAAGTCAGCAATGGCTTTTGTTGGATGCTTCGCTTTTTATGCGGGAGAACCCGACAGGGAACTTGTGATCAATAAACCTGAAGGCTTTGTTATCATGGTACCACAGAATAATGCGTGGGAAACATGTATCGAAGAGTGCTATCCTGCGGCAAAGAAGGTAACCAGGTACGCCATCAAAAAGGATACTCGTTTTGATAAAGTTATGTTGAGAGACATGCTGGCAAAGCTGCCTGTCGGATATGAGATGAAAGAGATCGATGAGATAACCTACGACTTGTGCCTTCCTGATCCGGTGACAAGGGATTTTGTTTCATCATTTAAAAGTAAGGATAATTTTTTAGCACTCGGGCGGGGGATGGTGATTATGAAATCCGGCCGGATCGTAGCCGGGGCTTCTTCCTATACCAGATACAACGAAGGAATCGAGATAGAGGTTGATACGGTAGAGGAAGAACGCAGAAAAGGTCTTGCAACAATCGCGAGTGCTGCATTGATCTTACGCTGTCTAGATGAAGGATTATATCCGAGCTGGGATGCCCAGAATATGAAATCAGTTCGTCTGGCAGAAAAGCTTGGATATGAATTTGATCATGAATATACCGCATATGAAGTGTCCGGAGAAGATCGGACGCATTGATCCGGACAAAACGGAACATAAATTGACAAGATATCTTGAAGGCATATCCGATACAGTTTTGTTTTGGAAGACCGGCGTCTGCGGTGGTTTTACAACATTCTCTACATTCTCGCTAGAGGCTTTTAATCTGTTTGATAATAAGCAATATGCTGCCGGTAAATTGTGGGAGTAGCACGGAGACATGGTTATTCAGGAATATGGTACTGAACACAAAGAGACGATCCTTTTGCTACATGGTGGTGGATTGTCATGGTGGAACTATCGTGATGCTGCAGAGCTTTTGCAAGATGAGTATCACGTCATCCTTCCAATTCTGGACGGGCACGCGGGAAGTGACCGATCATTTACTTCAATTGAAGAAAATGCATCTGAGATCATCGAATTTATCGACAAAAATTTGAGTGGATCGGTTTTGCTGATTGGAGGTCTTTCTCTTGGAGGACAGATCCTGCTTGAAATGTTGTCACAACGCAAAGATATCTGTTCCTTTGCTTTGGTTGAGAGTGCAGCTGTTATTCCATCAAAGCTGACAAATGCATTGATAGGTCCGGCATTTGGTAGTAGTTATGGTCTGATTAAGAACAGAGGTTTTGCCAGACTACAATTTCAGTCTTTGCACATAAAACAGAACCTTTTTGAGGAATACTACCGGGATACATGTCAAATAAGCAAGCAGGACATGATTGCCTTTTTAAAGGCCAATACGGCCTATGAGCTGAAGGATTCTTTCTGCGAAACAACTGCTGAGGTACATGTTTATGTCGGAGAAAAGGAGACCAGAGAAATTTTACACTCAGCAGATGCTATTTGCAAAATGCTTCCGTCCGGAAGGCTACACCGCTTGAATGGTCTCAAACATGGGGAATTCTCCATTAACTATGCCGACAAGTTTGCTGATGCAATACAGAAAATATTAAACTCCAGATGAATGACATATATATAACAGCGAAGAGGTTGTAATAAGAAAGGTTTTAAATTATAAATCTATGATGGGTGAGTACATCATTTGGTAAAGGAAAAGGGAATACCGAAAACTATGGGGAAATGTATCAAGAAAAGAACTATTATGTCTTGCTGGATCATTTTTGCAGTGCTGATCCTGGTTCATGGGATTGAGGCGATCGTGCTAAGAATGGACGAGACCGTGTTAGGCGAGAACTTCATCAACAAACTCTTTGGAATACTTGTTATAGTATTTGTTTTGCGGATGCTGAGCTGGAAATGGTCGGATATTGGATTTGCTGGGAGTGGTTTTCTAAAAAGTATTTGTATAGGCTTTTTGCTGGGAATCGCATCATTTGCCGTCTCTTATAGTGTTGAAGTTATGATTTTGAAAACACAGGGACATGAGATTGGATTCGGTATATTTACAACTGGATTCTCACTTACAGGGGAGGCTGAAATTCATAGAGGAATCAGCTTCATTCTGCTTTGTATTTTCTTTAATGTAATAAATGTGGTCATGGAAGAAGGAACATTCAGAGGGTTATTCAATAAGATTGTATTGATTGATCATTCGGATAAAACGGCGCTTATGTTTCAGGCATTATTGTTTGGAATATGGCATATTGTTACACCGCTTCATAACTTAATTGATGGAGATATAAATTGGGTGTCTTTTATTGTTCTTAGCATTGGATATGTAATACTTGCCGGGATGATGGGCATAAAGTGGGGAATGCTGTACCGAATGACTGGAAACTTATATGCAGGAATGGCGGATCACTTCTTCAACAACTGTATTGCTACAAATCTCCTGCATGTGACTACTGAAAATGGTGTGGATGAAATGATGATCATACGCGTGGCAATCGCACAGCTATTATCATTTATTATTGTCCTGATAGTATGGTTTGGGAGGCACAAAACATGAATTCAGTACGCATTGCAGAAAAGCTTGGTTATGAGTTTGATCATAAGTATATATCATACGAAGTGGACTGTACGAGAAGAGTACATTAGAAAGATATATCGCAATTTTATCTTTTAATAAACGTTCTATGGAGGAAAAATTGATGCTTAGATTAAGACCATATAAAATAGAAGACGCAGATATTATCATCACATGGAGTAAAGATGAACAAGTTTTTTATCAGTGGAGCGCAGGGATCATGGGAGAGTATCCATTAACACAGGAAAAGTTCCGATTTGTTGAGTCGCTGATGGCATTTACTGCATTTGATGAAAACGAAATAGTTGGGTTCTTTACATTGCGAAATCCCGGAGGAGTGATAGACGAGCTACGTATGGGATTTGTTATTGTTGATCCATTGCAAAGAGGGAGAGGAAAAGGGAAGGAGATGCTTGAATTGGGCCTTAGGTATGCATTTGATGTATATGGCGCAAAGAAAGTGTCTTTAGGTGTTTTTGAGAATAATGAACCGGCGCATTACTGTTATAAAGCGGCCGGATTCAAGGATGTCATTCTTGATGAGACAGAGACTTATAAGATTCTGGACGAAGAATGGAAATGCGCGGAAATGGCCATAGAACGATAGCTTGGAAAATATCTTTTAATATAAAATGCTGATGAAAGGTGACTGTATGAGAAAAATAGGATTGGTTGGAGGGACAGGTCCTGAATCAACCATAATGTATTATAAAAAACCATAATACAAGATGATAAATCATAACGTAATAATAAACGGCATAGATGTCAACGCAAGCTATACGAAAAAGAATGTCAGTGAAATCTTCCTTCCATTACTCAGAGAATTGACGAATCTTCATCAGAAGAAAGGCAAAAGGATCCTGGTGATCCTGGCGGCGCCTCCCGGTGCAGGGAAAAGCACGCTTTTGAGTTTTCTTGAACGACTGTCCAAAGAGCATCCAGAGACGGAAGATATACAGACCATAGGGATGGACGGCTTCCACATGCGGCAAGAATATCTTATATCGCACAACACCGAGAGAGATGGAAAAGAGATCCCTATGGTTAGCGTGAAAGGGGCGCCGGAGACATTTGATCTGGAAAAACTAACGGACAGTATAAAGAGGATATCGGAAGGTGAGGTGTGCGGATGGCCGGTATATGACCGACATCTGCACAACCCTGTTGAAGATGTAATAAAGGTGTCGGGTGATATTGTTATCTTGGAAGGGAACTACCTTCTTCTCGATCTGGACGGATGGAGCGATCTCTCAAAATACGCAGATTATACCATCCTGATCAGAGCTTATGAGGGTATATTAAGGGAGAGGCTTATCGCCAGACGCATATCCAGCGGACATCCGGGTGATGAGGCGAAGAGTTTTGTTGAATATAGTGATATGTATAATGCAAGGTTATGTCTGGAACACTCAAAACAGGCAGATCTTATGCTACAGCTAAATCCTGACAACAGCTATAGCCTTTTATAAGATAGAGAATACGAAGGAGTAGGTTAGTATTCCAAAATGGACAGGATACTGGAGTACAGAATAAAAGACTCTGATCTTGATGCAACCGCAGGCGGGATTCTCGGAAAAGTCCTGAAGCAGTGTATGGGGTTGACTGCTCACGAGATCAGTCATGCCAAATTCACACCAGGCGGAATATCGGTATTAAGAAAAGATAGCGAAACAGGAAGTTGTGAGCCTGTTACAGTTAAGGATAGAGTGGCAGAGGGAGACGTCGTCCGAGTTCAGTTTTCAGATATCTTGGAACAAAATGAGAATAAGGTAATAGCGGTTAAAGGCGATATCACTATCCTCTATGAGGATGAGGATGTTATTGTTCTGAATAAACCCGCAGGCATGGTTTCTCATCCTTCACATGGTCATTACAGAGATTCGCTTGCAAACTATCTGGCAGGATATTATGAAGAAAAAGGAAAAACCGGAAGATTTCGTGCGGTAGGTCGGTTGGATAAGGATACAAGTGGAGCAATATTATTTGCCAGTAATGCTCCCGCAGCATCAAGGCTATTTCGTCAGAAGGAGACCGGATTATTCAAAAAGACTTATCTTGCAGTAGTGGCTAATCCCTTTGGAAGTAACGACATAGGGCAGTGGAATACGATAGATGCACCGATAGGTCCAATTCCCGGCACTCTTATGAAGCAGCAGATTATCTCGTCTCCCGTTGGAAAGAATGCATTAACCAGATATTCATGCCTTGGATCTTTTGATAGCGGAAGCGTGATAGAGGCCGAGATTGATACTGGACGGACTCATCAGATCCGGGTACATATGGCATATATCGGACATCCACTTATCGGGGACAAATTATATGGAAATGTATCAGGGGATACATCCGGTGCAAACAGATCCTTACTTCATGCGTGGAAGATGATGTTTGTTAGGCCGTTTGGAGATGAAACCATTCATATCACCGCACCCATACCGGATGATATAAAAAGATATCTATAGCAGGAATGAATAAAGAAAAAGCATAAGGTGGATTGCTATAAATGGATAGACCGGAATTTGACGATATAAAAGATTATGCAGAATTCAGAAAGTATTACTGGTATAGAGATGAACTGATAAAAATA
>JAEEGG010003901.1_pt1 | contig 36733 bp, 30 predicted proteins | sample 9134161 | NCBI WGS metagenome assembly JAEEGG01 (sample SAMN16246543, study PRJNA631951) | gut metagenome | biome: gut microbiome; feature: rumen; material: CR-attached | host: Bos | place: Iran: Karaj | collected 2018-10
CCTTGAATATTACCAGGCGTTCATGAGTTCCTGCAAGGCGAATCAGGTGGTGCCTATCGCTTGGGATACGGGCCATGAAGGCGAAAACAACATGACCATTATCCGCAGGCAGAGTGAGCCCGATGGCTCCATTTTTGACAAGGATGTGTTAGACATTATGCGGAAAGCGTATGGTCTTGGCGACTACGTGAATACGGGAATTACCCATGACGAAAATTTCGTGGAAGGTACGACGGGCATGGTTGAAGCGAGGGCGGCTCGCCAAGGGGTCACGGGTTCCTTTGGCGGAGTCAGTCTCCGCCGTGAAGGGAATATGCTTTATGCTAGTGGAGCCATCAAGCTGTTTGACACGAACGGCAACATGCTCCGCAGGGGAACTTCCGAACTTTCGCTGCAGGGCTTGCGCCAAGGCGTCTATATCGCCAAAAGTGGCAACAAGTTGCTGAAAGTGAATTTGCGGTAGACTTCTTCAAATTTCGGCTAATTGTGCTTCGCGAGTCATTTCAGGTGTAGTCCTTGGACAACATTTTATTTGGGGTGCCTATGGAATTTTTGCCTTTTTTGATATATATTAGGCAAAAAAGGATGTTTTATGGGATTTGGTTTACAAAAGAAGGGGACGGTATCGGCGCTCTGCCTAACAGTGTTTGGTGTAATTGGGGCAGGTGCCGAGCCGTTAGCCTTTCCTGAAGCTTTGGGTTTTGGTGCAAGTGTTACCGGTGGCCGTGGAGGCAGCGTTTACCATGTGACGAACCTGAACGATGACGGCGCAGGTTCTTTCCGTGATGCGGTGAGCCAGGGAAACCGCATTGTCGTTTTTGATGTGGGTGGTATCATCAACATCAAAACGGCCGTTTCTATCAAGAGCAATATCACGATTGCAGGGCAGACGGCTCCGGGCGAGGGAATTGCCATTCACGGCGGCAAACTCAGCACCGGTAAACAGAGCAACATCATCATCCGTTACCTGCGTATACGCCCGGGCGAAAATACCGCGTCCGAGAAGGATGATGCGCTCAACCTTTACGATGCGAAGAACGTGATTGTGGACCACTGTTCGGTGGAACTTGCTCCGTGGAACAATTTTGGCGGAAGTTCTGATAATAAGGATTATCGCGTAACGGGGATAACGGTACAGAATTCGTTGATTGCAAATCCCATCGGACAGCAGTTCGGGGCGCATATTGAATCGGTGGATGGCACCTGGGCGTGGTACTACAACGCCTTCGTGAACACGCACAACCGAAATCCGCTGGATAAGATTAATGACGTGTTTGTGAACAACATCCTCTACAACTTCGAGGCGGGCTACACGACGCATACGAGCACGCACTTCAATCACGATATCGTGAACAATTACTTTGTCTATGGCCCGAAGGGGAGTAATCCGTGGTTCCAAGTAGATAAAAACCAAAGCATCTACGCCAGCGGGAACATGATAGATACGGACCGCGACGGAAAACTGAACGGCGGGCCTTCAAGCATTTACTACTATCAGGGTGTGGGCGAGGAACTTGCGAAACCCTGGAGCGAACTTACGACATCGGGCCCGATGCTCAGTGCAGCAAGTGCGTGGCGCTACGTGACATCGCAGAGTGGCGTGCTCCCGTACGACGACATTGATTCCCTGATATGGCACCAGGTGGGGACACTTGGGAAAGAAGGAGCCCTGGTGAAAAGCGTTGGCGCCATGGGAATCAAAACCAATAACGGCTGGGGCGAAGTAATGGTAGGGAAGGCCGCGACCGATTCCGACAAGGACGGCATGCCCGATTACTTTGAAGACGCGATGGGTTACGACAAGACGAAAGACGATGCCATGACCAAGGAAAGCGATGGCTATGTGCGCATCGAGAAGTATATCAACTGGCTGGGTGCTATGCATGCGACGGCTGCGGGTGGAAAATCTCTCGATTTCGATCTGCGCACGATTACGCGCGGGTTCAAGGATGTGTCGCCGACCTACAGCGTGTCTGCTGCGGAGAACGGAAGTGTGGAACTTGCGGGAGACGGCTATACGGCGCGCTTTGCGCCTAGGGCGAATTTCAGCGGGCTTGCCTCGTTCAAGTACACCGTGAAGGGTAACGACGATACCGAATATACGGGCCGCGTCGAGGTGCTTGTGGAAAAATCTGCTGAAGCGGATTCGACTACTACGCGTCTTGCTGACAAGTATCATCTTCGTGCAGAAGCTGTTACGGTAGGCGTCTTTGACATGAACGGCCATTATGTGGGCGTGACTACGCAGGGACTTCCGCAAGGCCGCTACATTGTCCGCCAGAAGGTGAATGGCCGAATTTTAAATAAGCCGATTCGAAAAGACTAAATTGATAGAACCAAACAAGGCGCCCCGACGAATGTCGGGGCGTTTTTGTATAAAAATTATGGAAAATTATTTCCCGCCGACGGGGAACAGGGCAAATTCCAGTTGGAAAACTTTATCGCTCCCTTCGTCTTCTTCGGCGAGGAGCGCGATTTCTTTACGGAAGGCGTTGATTCGCTCTACAATGCGTTCGTAGCCTTCTTGGCTGATTCCAAGCGTAAGGCCCGAAACATGGCGCGTGCCAGGAGCGTCGCGGTCAATGGAATCTGCGGCGAGCTTTAGGCAATTCTGGTGATAGCCGCGGAGTGCGAGTTTCGAGGTGCGATCGCCGGTGGTAATGGCGCTTTCGGTCAGCACGTACTTGCCCGATTCATCTTTCTTGATGAGTTGGCATTCTTCGAGTAGCTTTACGGACTGTTTTGCCTGTTCGACAGTGATGTTCGGACGAACTTGCTTGGCGAGCGCCTCGTAGTTGCCGTCAAAACCGAACATTCCGATAAGGCTGCGAATAGTGAGGTGACGCCAGTCGGAATATACCATGTACTGTGCATGCCCGAGCAGGTGCTGCTTTTCGGCGAATCGCACAACTTTGAGTACGGCCTGCATTTGCTCGAAGGCAACGTTGCGTTCGTCGGTGGTTTCGGCCTGGTTGAACTTGACAAGTGCTACGAAAAATTCGGTTTCGTGCTTGCCGAGGCGAAGCCCCGAAGCCACTTTGGGAATGCTTTGGCTCGAAAGGTTTTTGTCGCCGTTCATGACGCGGCTAATAAAGTCCTTGGCCTTGAAACCGATCTTGTCCGAAAACACGCGAAGCGAAAAGGCGGGGTTCGCCTCTTTCTTTGCGTTGTAGTAATCTTTCAAAAATTCCCGGTAATCCAGGTATTCGAAGATCCTTTTTGTCGGTTTCTTTTCGCCCATGCCTTAAATGTAAGAAAAATGTCTACGTAGAGGGATGTTTGTGCTATTTTCCCGTTGTCTAGAAACAACGCGTTATAATAGGGAATATTTGTTTTCCTTTTTAGCGAAACTATATTTATATTAGTGGTGATGGATACTTCGAAATACTTTTTAGCGGTTCTCGTTGCCTTTTTTGTTGGCTGTTCTTCGGACAGCCATGTGGCGGGCAATAGCGCCGAGACGGGATCCCCGGAACTCGCGGGTGTCTTGGTATTGGATGGCGGCAAGCCGGCTGTGCATGCGCGGGTGCAGTGCGTGCCGGGCGACTACAACATCATTGCTGCAAGCGAGGCTGAACAGGTTCTACCCTCTGCGTTCGAAACCGAAACGGATGAAAACGGCAACTACGAGTTTGACTCCATCCCGTCGGGAAGCTTCACTCTCGAGGCATTCCACCAGGAATCCGGCCAGATGCTTCTTGTGCAGAACCTGAGTGCCGAACAAGATGAACCACTTACCGTAAACGACACGTTGCAAGGTCCGGGTACGGTCAAACTTCTCGTATCGGGCGAGTTCCGCGAAAACCAAAGCGGTGAGGCCATTGTCATCGGGACGACGATTCGCAGAAGGGTTTCTGTGCAGAGCGGGAAAATCGTGGTCGATAGCCTCCCTGCTGATACTTTTGAAATTGTTGTTTACATGGATGGCATGGATCCGTTTGAATTTAAGGATGTTTCCGTAAAGCCTGAAGAAACGACTGTTTGGGGCGATTCGGTGACTTGCACCTTCAAGGCAGCGCTTGCGCTCCCTGAAGGAATCGATTCGCTCGGCACCGTCGTGAGCGATTTCCCGCTGGCCATCCGCTTGACAGAAATTGCTTTTGATTCTGCGGAGGTGATGAACGGCCGCTGGGAGGCCGTGCGCATTTCGCAGGACGGAAACCGTAGCAAGAAGCTCCCGATTGCGCAGACCTACTATGATGCTTCTGTCAAAGAGGCCGTGTTCTGGGTGAGTGTCGATTCGCTGAATATTTCCGATTCGCTGGAAATCCATTTTGATAACACCATGGACCCCGCATATGCGAAGGATGTGTTCCCGACAAACCGCAGCTATTCTCTGGTGTGGCATTTCGATAGCGGCCTTGCACCTGTGGACGATGGAGCAGAAAAGGGCTACTTCGCGGGACTGCCGACAGGAGCCGAGCCTGCCGACGGTGTTGTGGGCAAGGGTGCAAAGCTTGATGAAGGCGATGTTATTGTTGCAGAGAATTCGAGTGCGGCTGATTCCTCGCGCAAGGTGAACTTGAATTATGACGGCAGCGGATATTTCTGCTTCTCGGTGTGGGTAAAACTTGACAATCTCGAAGAAAAACAGACCTTCTTTGAAAAGTCCAAGGAATATGCGTTGCGCTATGATCCGGAGAAGGGCTTTGTGGTTGACCTCTGGGTTCCCGATACGAGTTCCGATTCAATAAAATACGCCTGGGTGTCTGGAACGTCTGATATTAAGGCGGGCGAGTGGGTCTATGTTGCCTTCAGCCGCCACACGACTTCGCAGTCCAATTTCTACGTGAATGACCGTAAGATAGAAACGGAGCCGGAACAAATCGCCTGGAGTGGCGTACGTGAAAAGGTTGACTTTAAAGTGGGTGGCTTTACCGGTACGATTGACGAACTCATGCTGGGAGGCTGCTTCCGCGACGACGCCTGGACGCGGCTCACTTACCTGAACCAGCGTCCCGAAAATTATTGGCCGATCGTTACGGCTGAATAGAAAAAATTATCTCGATAGTTCTAGATTAGGGTATTGCCTGTTGTGCAATGTTGCGGCTTCTTGAATTCTGGAGTGATGTGCGCTGAATACCTATATGCTTTGCAATGACTGAACGTTCCCTTTTAAAAAGCTCTGCCATCTGAGCCTGAGTAAGCCATACGGTGTCTTTTTCTACGTGTACCTCCAGCCGGATTTCGCCTTCCGGCTGATAAAGTATGATTTCGTTAAAACCCGATTCTGCGGATGGATTCAAATTGTCATTCCCGCATAAGCGGGAATTGACGATTCCGTTGATTTTCCCCATAGCCATTCCTATGGAATGCATTTCCACAAACTGATTATTCAGTGCAGCCTAATCACTGCGGGCCCCTGTCGAGGGATATATCAAAAGTGTGCAAGCCTACAAAGCAAAATTAATGCTTGCTTGATTTTATTTTGTAGGCGTAGCCACGGACGCCGTAGGCGTCAAAGTGCCGGAACTTCCGACTACACTTTTAATATACGTAATCTACTCCAAATTCGAATATGTAAACCCTTTATTTAACGGCGTTTTGGGAACTTTGTTACAAAAAAATGCGATTTCTTTAAAAATTTTTCGCTTTTCGCTCAATTTTATATTAGTTTTGAAGTGTAAAAGAGTTTTCCTCTTGCCCTCTACACGAAATCTCGACCATTTCTATGAACGAGGACAAGGCGAACGCTCACGCAGGTATGCCGGTTTTGGCGTACTTCAGTTTGCTGTACCGACTTTACGGTCGGTCTTTGGTCGTATGGCCATGGGCAACAGCCCTTTCGGGGCGTGGGTCGTTTGTGTTTATCGTTCAGAGGCAGTCGAGAGCCCCGTGTAGGTAAATGCAACGATCTGCGCCTTTTCTTGTATCTATACAAAATCGGCACGAATCCTTGCAGAGCAAGAAAAGACTCCGGAAATTTCATTGAAGGAGAAATGCGTCGCTGTCCCTGCGATTTATTCAATGAAAAAATGAGCTTTTGCAAACGCAAAACGCACCGTGCTGAAACCCGCGCGGCATGGTGTGTAACGGAGTGCGGGATAACTATTTCAAGGAGAAATAATATGGCTATAGGCAGTGCGTTGGACAAAGGTTCCATTGTAGAAATTTATGATGAAAATGGAAATCAAACAGGTTATGTGTATAAATCCGAAGATGATCACTTGATTGGGTATTCATCATCCTCTGTTTCCATTGATTTTGGAAATATTATCAGAATTTATGATAAACGGGGAAACGAGACTGGTTACCGTTATAAGTAGGCGTATGTTTTTTTCCTATGGTGGGGTTTGAAAACCCTGCTCTAGGATTTTTTTATTTATTCATAAATTCAAAAAACGAAGGGGCAAAATGCGATTGGTTAAAACAGTTTTCGGATTTTTACATGAGTATTTTGGACTTTATCTTTTTATTGTAACGATTCTACTTATTTGGTTGTTGCAAGACGTTTGCAATGAATCAATTTCACCTTGTAGCGTTTTAAGAAATGGGTTCGTGCCATTGATAATATCCATTTGGGCGAACATATTAACCTCCTTGAAAGATCGAAAAAAATTAAATGATAACAACGATAATTTGCAAGGAGCTTATTCAAAGAAGGATGCAAATATTCATGGATTAAATTCTGAGATTATTGGCATCACTGAAACATTGGCGAGAAAAATAGAAGATGAAGAAATCAAAAAGGATTTCAAAAGAATCCTTATAAAGGCAAAGAATATACAAGCTTGTGTGAAACCCAAAGGAGAAATCTGAAATGTTGAAAATAGATGAAGCGTTGATAATGTTATTTTACAATGAAAAAGTTAAATCCGATTATCAATTAAGGAGTGAAAAAGCAAGTGTCCTTAAACAAAAAAATGGAGGCTTTGTTAAAGAAATTTATGAAAAAGTAATAATAGAGAAAAAAAACAATCACTCTATTTTCGTTGAATTATTCCTTGATCCGTTATCTTTTGAAGTTATGCCAAATCGTGTTTATATAAAAACATCAAATGATGATGGGCTTGCAAATATTTTGTGCTTATACTTCTTTGAAAAAAATAAGGATGGTAACTGGTACTACTTTCCTTCAACTAACATAGATGCTTTGCTTAAGGGTGAATCAGACAATGCAGATAGTAATCCACAAAAGTTGGAAAAGGATATTATATTACAAATTTTTGATAGTCTGTCACAAAAAGATTAAGAAGGCTGAGTATGCTCACGTTCGTTAGGGGTGTTTCTATACTCAATTCTCTAAAAGTGACCGTATATTTATGCGAAAAAATTGCAAAAGGAAATCCCGCTTTCGCGGAAATGACAACTTTAACAAAAACACGGAGGTAAACCATGTCCGAAGAAAATGAAAATGTCGTTCAAAACAACGATGCGTCGCCTGAAATTGACGATGTTCAAAACGGACCGTCGTCGGCTCCAAAAGAGCCGAGCAAATTCGCTTTATTTTTTAAGTCTTTGGTCTCGCCTCCAAAGCGCTTGAGCGATATTGACTGGAGTAAGAAAACGCCCAAAAACAAGGGCGCTTGGGAAGGTGTTCCTCCCCAGCTAAAGGCAGATTGGGTTATCTGGCATGAAATCCGAGTGCAAAACACATTTGCAACAATCGCGGTATTGCTGGAAATTGCCGCAGTTGCCGCTTTAATCGGCTTAAATGGTCTCGAAGCAGGGATGATTGCTCTTTTAGTTGTTGCTACAATTGTTGCGATGACTATCACCATTGTCTTTCGCAAACTTTTATACAAGGTGTTAAGAATATTTATTGTTGGCTTGATTCCTGCTGCAATTGCCGTTGGCGTGATACACGTAATGCTTCCTATGGAAGAGGGTGATTCGACAGCCGTTGTTGGCGAAGTCTTGGCCGCTTTGATAATCTATGGAATCGTTGCTTTTTTAGAGTTCAAGGGAAAGTTAAGCCGGAAACATCCTAAATTTGTAAAACCCAAGCGTCCCAAGGCCCCTTCGAACCCCAATGCGGGCTATGGCTCTTGGCTTAGCAATACATTGAATGCTTGGGACAAGGACGGTGTGACGAACACTTCCACTAATCCTAGACCTAAAATTTGATGCAGTCTTTAATGCAACAACTCATTGCCTGGCTTGGCTGGGGTGATGGCATTGGTGCCATAGCGGGCATCAGTGCCATTTTGACGGTGCTTGCCATTTTGGCGCCTGTCATTGTGGGGCTGTTGCTTTATGGCTTGGAGCGCTTGCAGGTTGAAATCATCGGTGCTGTAAATCGTGATTTTGCCTACTTTTTCGTAAACTTCGTGACTTTCCCAGGAACGTTTATTCATGAAATGGCCCACATGTGTTTTGCTGTCATCACGGGGGCTGAAGTTCATGAAATCTGCATGTTCGAAAATGAAAGTGGACGCATCGGGCATATTAGCTACCAAGTTCGTGGACCGTGGTTTATTCAGGCGGTGCAACATTCCCTGACTGCCGTGGCTCCGACTGTCGTTGGGCTTGGTTTGGGATATTTGCTTTTGCATCTAATTTTTACCTCCGAATTTACCCTGTGGGAAAATATTGGATTGTGGTACTTGGTTGTTTCGCTTATTGATCATTCGACAATGAGTGATTCTGACTTGGAACATTATTTTCACGGCGTGTGGATTTTTATAGTTCCGTTGTTCCTGTTCTTTTTTATTCTTGGTATGCTCGCTTGATATTTGATTTTCATGTTCACATGGGGCAGTATTTTGACGACTACTACACGCCGCCACGAATACTGCGCACCCTGCGACTTGCGGGTATCATGCATTTTGCGTATTCTAGCACGAGTACGGTTGTTACCGATGATCCCGATTTTTTGCTAGAAGAACGAGTTGCCATGCATGAACTTTCGGAAGGTCGTGCCAAGCCTATTTTGTGGGTGACGCACGATATGCTAAAACGCTCGCCAAATTTGTCGCTGTACATGAATGATGCCGGTGGTAAAATTTGTGGGTTGAAAATTCACGGTGTGTCGGAAAGTTGGTTGCCGAATGGCCGCGAACTGCAACGGATATTCAAAATAGCTCAGGAACGGGGCCTGTTTGTGAAACTCCATACCGGTGAACGGGAAGAATGCGAGGCTGGAATGTATAGAGGAATCTGCACGAAATTCCCAGATGTCCGAGTTGTTCTCGCCCATGGAAGACCGATTCTACAAGCTATTGATATGCTGCGTTATTGCCCGAACACCTTTGTAGATACGTCGTTTATGCCACATAGCCATTTCCAATCGCTTATAGACGTTGCACGGCAAGATTGCTTTACTGATCGTATCCTATTCGGTACGGACACCCCTATTCCAGGACGTCACCTGAAAAGTTCGCTCCCGCGTCATTTGCGGAGCCGAATTGCCCACACAAGGCAAATCGCGGGCAAAGATTGGAAGAAAATTTCTTGGGAAAATGCGATAAGACTACTATTTGCTCCAAAGTTATAAACTCTAGAGTAAATAAGGGTGATTTCCTTTTGTTATCTCCTCAAGTATTCCGTTGTCTGTAGACAACGCGTAAATAAAATTTTCAATACTCCTTGGCCAGCTAGGGAGTATTTTTTTATTGCATAAAAGTTGGAGTGTGTTATGCAAAAAAGTTGTTTGGGATTGATTCCGGGCGCTGTTTTGACGGCAGCCCTAGGTGTTCACGCATACGCGGCGTCGGGTGATGCTTACACATGGCCCGGTTACCGCAGCGACCTGGATTACGACACGAAGTCGAATCTGGGTGACATTCAGCCGCCGACCAAGTTCAATAACAATTGTTCGGGTGTTACCGGAAAGAAGGCCGGTAAGTGGTGGGCGTTTTATTGGGGCAAGGATCGCGACAGCCGCATTACTGACGTGACAATTGATTCAATTCTCAAGAAGTACGATACTGATTTCGAGTACCTGTACAAAGAAATGGGTTGGGCTCCGGATGCCCAGGCGCAGGACGGTCAGTACAGCGCCGTTTATTACTACGGCTCGGGGACATGTGCCGGTGGAGCAAAGGAAGACACGACGGGCGGTTGGCAGACATGGGTTGCGGGCTACACGGCCGTGGCGGCCTCGTTCTACCCGCTGTACAGCTTCAATACGAGTTGCCCTTACCGTGATCGTGTGGCGCAGATGGATGCGATGATTCACGAAGGAATACACTCGATGACGAACGGTTACCCCGGCGCAAAGGATGCGCATTGGTTCCAGGAAGCGGGTAACACTTGGATTCAGCAGGATATGTTCAGCCACCGCGATGGTGTATACAGCGGTATGGGATTTTTGAATGCGGCGACGGTCATTGCGCCATTTATGCCGATCGAATGCTATTCGGGCTGGCTCATCGACGGTACCTTCGGTGGCCCCGGCGGCGGTGCCGATGACGGTGGCGTGACCGGTAAAAATCAGCGTTACCTGCTGGGTGGCTCGCAGTACAGCAATATCTTCCCGACGTTTATCGGCACGTGGATTGGTACGGGGGCTGTTCGCTGGATTTACGGAAACGCTTACGGCAAGACCAAATACCTGCTCGAGACCTACGGCCTCGACAAGGGCCTTGGCGATGCGGGCGTGCGCCGGCTCATTACCGAATTCCGCGCAAGGCTTGCAATGCTCGACATGAAAAAATGGTCCGGCGAAATCAAGAATTTGCTGAACCAGAACTTCGGGAGTGACACCTACTGGGAACAGGACATGTGGGACAACAACAGGAAAAGCTACACCTGGAAAATGACTCCGTACCAGACGGTTTCTGAAAACGGTGGTTACCTGGTTCCGGATCAGGAAACGACTCCGGGCTGGTCGGGCTCGAACGTGGTTCCGCTGAAAGTGCAAAGCGGCGCAAAAGAAGTCACTGTGAGCTTCTACCCGAACGGCGCCAATTCCAACAATAAGAACATGAACTTCTTGCTGTGTTACCGCGCGACCGACGGTACGCCTGTGTACAGCGAACCCATTACGGGCGAAGGTTCCGCGACGCTTCGCCTGGACAAGACGCCTTCTTCGACAAACGGTGCGCAGATGGTTTTCGCAGTCATCGTGAATACCGATTACCAGTACACCGGCAATACGGGGATTCGCAAGCTGCATTACGATTATAAGCTCAAACTGGAAACGGGCGTGAGTGGCGCAGGGGCTGCAAACGTCAAGTACTACAACGACTTTAAATTGGATTACAAGTGGCCCGAAATCGGCGAGGTCCCGGCGGTGTCCAGTAGTTCCTTTGCATCGAGCAGCTCTGTCGCGCCTGCAAGTTCAAGCAGCGAATTGGCTTCCAGTAGCTCCGAAAAGGTTGTCTCGGACGATGCCACGACATACACCATTACGGTGACTCTTCCGATTGACGACAATTATGCGATGGTCGCGGCAAAATTTGATGTAAATGAAATCGCGCAAAAGCTTGGGCTTACTGCGGCGACTCTTTCCCAGGCGACCTTCTTTGCCCAGGAAAGCGACGGCAACATGGTGACCAACAGCACCGCCACCGCTCCGGGACACTGGTTCGGTAAAGACGGCAAGGTGGTGGAATGGGGTGAGTCCGCCTACGTGTTCAGCGAAGCCGACTTGTCGAAGGGGACGCTTGCCGTTGGACATTATCCGAACCGCGTGAAGGACGGCGAAAAATACAGCTTTACGCAGGGGCTTTCGTACAACGGAAAATCGGTGCTGTTCAAGGTGAACGTTACAGTTACCAACGAAAAAGGGAGTGGAGAGGCGACAACGGCGTTGATGTATGGACTCGAGGGACTTTCGACTCATGTTGACCTTGCGCTTCGTCGCGGCCAGATCGAGGTCCGTTACATGCTTCCACAGCGCGACAATGTGAAAATCAGCCTGTTTACAGGCTTTGGAGCCTTGATTGCCCAAGAAATGGTTGGCGTGCAGAATGCCGGTGCGCATACGTTTGCGTTTGATATGAATGGCTTGCCTATGGCGACCTATATCGTGAAGGTGACGACCGGCAGCTACCGCGAGGCGAAATCGATAAGCATTTTCCGATAAATCGATGATACCAAACAAAGGCGCCCCGGCGAATGCCGGGACGCTTTTTGTATATGCAAATTGATTTGTAGAATGATTTACTTTACGAGTATGTGATTCACAAAATGAACGCCCTTGCCGCGTATAACAGTGATATATTTGCCTGCCGGAAGGTTTTCAAATTGTGTGCGGCCGATTGCGGAATTCTTCTGTGCGATCATTTGGCCCGTTGCAGAAATGAGGCTTATGTTTGCTGAATTCAGGGCGAAATTTTCAACAACGATATTCTTGCCAGTTGCGTAAATTTGCGGAGCGGCTATATTCAAGTTTTTTGCCGCTTTTAGAGCGGTAGAACTGTCTAGCTCAGTAGTGCAATCTTTGCAAGCGGTATCGCCTGCAGCGTACAAGGGTGCGAGTGCTTCTGCCCACAGGTGATGCATTGCCTGTCCGCCACCATTTGCATTCGGGTGGACTCCATCACTCCCGATGAGTTCAGGATGTTCCTTGAAATACCCATAGAAATCGGGACCCTGCGGCAAATCGTTGTCTTTGACAAGTTTGTCTACGGCTTCCAAATAGGCCGGGTTGATTTGCCAGCCCGCCTTGGCTGAATCCGTTGCGATAATGCGGGCGATTACCGGCGTGATTCCATGAGCTTTTGCGGAATCGATAATCGTCTGCATGTTGTTCACGTAATTGTTCAAATTCCAATCGCCTCCGCCCCAAGCGTCATTCGTGCCCATTTCGATCGCCCAGAATTTTACGTTGCTCGCGTATTCCAGGTATTCGCTCAAATGTTCCACGACTTCGGTGCTGTTGATGCACCCGATACCTCCGCGCAACATGGCTGGCGTGTATTCGGGAAAGTGCGCGTGAATGAGTTGTGCCGTAGTCGAATCGGTATCCTGCTGCTTGATTCCCATTTGGCTAATGCTTGTGCCCATAAAGAACCAGGTGTCGGTGCCGCCCTTACTCATGTCAAAGGCTTCGATTTCGAGAATCTGCCCGACCTCCCCTTCGCTAACAAACTTGAACCACGATTTGCCTGCGAAGTCGATTGTCACGCCGCGGGCCATCACGGGGTTGTTTTCGATGGTGGCGGCTACCTCCCAGTCGCCATCGGTGCCGTCTGTGGAATTCGCCGAGGTCAAAATCTTGAAATTCGAAAGGGCGACGCCTGTATGCCCGCAGCCGCTTGTAAAATCGGTAGCCCAAGCGCAGTCGCCGAAGGATTCCCAATTGATCAGCAACTTGGAAGGGCCTTCCCCTACATTCAGGGCGATTTCCTTGGCGTTGCTGTTTTTCCAGTTGGTCAAGTAGCCATCGGTCAGGTAATCCGTTGTGGTAGATCCTGTATGCGCAGGAAGTCCGCCCGAAACCAATTTATTCGGGGTAATGGCATTTGCCATGGTGCACCCGAATGTGGCAATGATTGCAATAGTCGAAAAATTTTTTCCCATAAATACACCAAACGTCAAACAACTGTTTTAAAAGTATATTTTTTTTGCCTGATTACATCAAAATTAGCATCGGTTCAGAAAAATCTGTTGAAAACGATTCATCACTTCTTTATTTAGACTGAATCTTATGTTCTGCCATATAGAGGGCGAGATAGTCGATGACGCCGGATACTGCTCCTTTTACGGGAATGTAGCGTATGCTGTTGTCATCGCTGATGATGATGGCCACCCCTGCAATGTAATTGATCCAATGGTAATCCTCGTAATATTTGAGGGCGACTTTTTTTTGCGAACCAAAAACGGTAAGCGGCATCACGAAGATGTCATGCGATACCATGATGCTTACGCGCTTCCATTTTGGTAAATTTTTTAGGATGACCGACTGTATGAATTCCTGTGCGCGGGGTTCCATTTCGTAAAATGTTTCTGGGTATCCGCCTTCGTATGCCCAGCGAGCCATAAGCTCTATTGAACTGCCTTTTAGGCCGAGCGCTGTCGCTTGCTTTGCGAGTGAATCGGCTGAAATTTTAAGGAACCAGTTTCCGGTAATGTCGTAATTCGTGATGAGTTTTGGAGGGTTGGTTTCTTCGCGTCCTTTTGAAATGTTGTTCGCGGTTTCGTTCGTGCGGACAAATCCCGAGGTGATGTACGTGAATTCTTCGTCGCTCTTGAGTGTTGCTCCCAGGTCTTGCGCCATTTTGATTCCGTTCGCGGTGAGTTCCGTTTCTAACGCTACATCGTCTTCACGTTCGGAATGGCGAATGATAAATATTGCTTTTTCGCTGGGAGTGAGACTTTTGTATATATCGGCGATTGTTGCAAAGCCGTCTTTGTCTAAAACTATTTCTGGAGAGGTTTCGGCAATTGCTGACGAAGAAGATTGATTAATCGAAGAAGATAAATTGACATACGGTTCTGTTGTTGATGACGAGGAGAGCGAAAGATGCTCGCTAGAAGAGAAAACCGGAATGGCCGAAGACGACATAGCCGAGGACGGCCATTCCGGGGAATCATGTTCAGACGACGATGCGGGTATCCAGGAGTGATTTAAGGATTCGTCGGATGAACTTGATTCAATATCGGGGTTGGACGAGTTATCGTTACATGCATTCAACGTGACAATGCATACGGTGACTAGGGCAAACAAATGCGTGCGCATTACGATCCCCATTGATAATCTCCTGCTTCGTAGACGGGTTTTTCTCCGTTGAAGCCGCGGGGGCGCTTGATTTTGTCATCGTAAAGTGTCTTGTTGAATATGCGGAAATCTCCTCGTTCATAACTTTGGAATGAAATGTGACAGAAAATAGGGCCTGCAGGCATGTATTCGCTGTAGCTCATGGTGCGTTCGCCAGCGGTATAGAGGTAGTTGAAGTATTTCCCGTTCAGTACGATATGGAGGCCGATGTTACCTACGGTGAACCAGCGCCCCTTTGCGAGAATGTTCTCGTGATGTGAGTCGTCGTAGTCCATCACTACGAATTCGGCGTCGCCGCTCTTGTCGAGGTGGAAACGGTATTTGTGGTTGCCGCCGCAGCAACGCCCGTCAAAGAACCAGGTGTATCCGCTTGCAGCAGCAATACGCGGGTCACGCACGCTGGTGTCAGGGTGGGCAAGCTGTTCGTCGGTCACAAGGCGCTCGGGTTCCACGGCGGCAATCAACTGTTCCAGTGTTTTCGGGTTGCTTACAGCCGCAAGGCTTACCTTGTTCTTTGCTTCACTCAGGGCGCGACGGTACAGTCGGTAAGGAATGCCGTCGTCACTAATCATGGTGAGTTCATCTTGGCTGAACACATAGTAAGCGTACGTTTTGGTTCCGGTTTTTGTGACCACGTTGAAACTGCGGTTGTTGAGCGTGTACCACTGCCCAGAAACATTCGGGAAACCAGAAACCGCTGCAATTCCGTCTTCGCCGATGACAACGGTGTAGTCATCGCTGATCCAGGCTTCGTCAGCTGCGGTAATGAGGCGGCAGTCGCGGTTTTTGTCTCCGGCACAAACCGCGTCGCTCGGGTTCGCCGCTTCGCAGGCGCTGATCATTCCCGGCGGGAGTTCGGTAGATGCCCCTAACCGAAATCCCATATCGGCAGCGCCGTCACGGCTGCGGATGGCCCGGCGGCTCACCCGAGCGAATTCGGCGGGCTCGCCGTAACTGCCGCCACGTCGCGTCTTGTTGCCAGAACCCGTGAGCTGAACCGGGTTGACTTTATCGCCTGCAGTATAACCCACGAGCCAGTCGTACACCCATTCCCAGGAATTGCCACTCATGTCGTAAAGCCCGAGCTTGTTCGGATTCTTAGTGGCGACATCGTGTGCCTTGCCCCCGCTGTTTTCGGAATACCAGGCGACATCATCAATGGCGTTGCCTCCTGAGAATTTGAAGCTGTCGGCAATCCCATCCTTGCCTCCGCGAGCAGCAAATTCCCATTCGGCATCAGTGAGCAAACGGTATTGGCGGCCTGTCAATTGTCCTAACTTGCAAGCGAAATTGTTTGCGTCAAACCAGCTTACGCCTATTTTGGGGGCATCCCCTGATTCCCAAGCATTTTTCTTGCCTCCCGTCACGGCGTTCCACTGGCTGACCGTTACTTCGGTTTTGGCGGCGAAATAGTCGCTGACGGTTACCTTGTGGGCGGGGGTCTCATAGATTTTGTCTTGCTCGGCGCAGTTGTCGCACCCGCGTGTGTACGAACCTCCCGGAATGTGAACCATTTCAAACAAGACTCCGTTTACGGTGTCGGTGAAATTTGCGGGTGCAATATATACGAATTCGATGGAGCTGGAAGAACTGGAAAGAGGGGGGACAAGCTCATCTGACGAGGAGGAGCTAACGAAAATTTCGCCTGATGAACTTGTGCTTGTGCTAACAGTTGTTCCGGAGCTGATGTCTTGAAGTGAGTCTGCTTCTGTCCATACCGGAAAAACTGTTGCCGCGGAATCGCCCTCGGCGGAGGGAGTGATCCCGCTTTCGGACGATTCCGAGCAACCCCCAAACATCCCGGCGATAAAAGCTATCGCCATAACACCCGAGGAAAGCTTGTGCATAGACACCTCCATCGAGCAAAAACTACAACCCGACCTTAATATACTTTCGAATAAATGGGAATGCCCTCATCTTTTTTGTCGAGTGTGGACAAAAATGTCAACAGCTGTTTCCTATTTCTTTATGTATAAAGTAGATGCTGTGTGTCCTTGGATCTTTTGACGCACGATGTAGCGCCCCTGCGGAAGTCCCTGCGTAGTGAGTCCCACATAGTGGCCGCTCATGTCAAAGATGCCGATTGTTGTTGCAGGGCCGTAGAACGGCGATACCTTTGCAAGACGCGTCGTAGAGGTGTCCTGGTTGGGCTTGTATTTGTCCCAGCCGGGCATGTCCTCGAGCGAAATAACACGTTCGTCACCCATGTTGCTCTTCCACACGGCATCCTTCGTCTGGCCGGGCCAGGTTCCGCTCCAGGTGCTGTACCACGGCATCCACCAGCTCCATACGGCTTCGTCGGTGTGCATGTTGTTCACGTCGGGAATGGGCCCGTTTTCGCTGAGTGCAAGAATCTTCGTGGAATTCGATGCGTTCTTGAACTTGTCAAAAGAACTCGCGTTGCTGGAATGGTCGTTGTCCTTGTTGTAAATGTCTATAGAAAGCACATCGTAGTATTCGCTGCCCGGATCCCAGGTGGTAACGGTAGAACCTTCGGGGTTGAACACCCAAATCATGTTCTTCACGCCCTTGACCTTTACCATGCGGTCAAATACCAGGCGGTAGAGGGCCGCAAACTGGTCGCCCGAATTGATACTCCACCAAAACCACTTGCCGCCCGCTTCATGCAGGGGACGGAAAATGCCTGCAACGCCATCTTTCTGCAGTTCGAGGAAGTAATCGGCAATATGGTCAATGTCGGCGATAATTCCCTTGTAGGCGGCGCTTTCGGTGTCCCATTCGGTGGTGCCGCTCTTGAATCCGGTAGAGAAGTCGAAGTCCGTATATTCGTTGGTCCCTGCCGCACTCTGGATGTAGAAGGCGTCCTTCTTGTCGAGGGGATCCTTCCAGTGCCAGGTGAATGCGGGGATGCCGCCTGCCTTCCAGAGACCCTTCGCTATAGAAATCGCCTTGTCGGTATATTCCATGCTCCAGCTGCCGGAAGCATTCGGGCCCGTTGCAAAAAGGAAATCGAGGCCGACGAGTGCCGGGTACTTGCCCGTGCGCGTGTAAATGTACTTTACGTCGTCGTGGGTCTTGAAGTCGGCTCCCAGCGTGTAGCCGCTCATGTCGCCGGTCATGATGCCGCTAATTGTCTTCTTGCCGAAGTTTTCGCGCAAGAAACTGTAGAGCTTCACTGCGCTTTCGGTCGCGTTCGGGGTGACCGGGCTTGCGGAGAGCTCGAAGGGCTTTGATTCGTAGGCGGAAATGTCGATGTAGTCCACGTCGATCCAACCCCAGTATTTTTCGATAGCGACGGTATTTGCGCCTGCCTTGAGCGTTACGGCCGTTGTGATGTCCGCCCATCCGGTCGTTGCGGCAAAGTCGATTGTGCCTGCGGTTGCGCCATTCACCTTGAGGTAATTGGCCTTGAAATCGCCTGCCTTGTAGCGGATGGTGAGCGTGTATTTGCCTGCCGTTTCGACAGTGACGCCCGTGAATGTAATGTTACCTTCTTGAAGGCTTGCATAGCCTGTGCCCGAGACTTCGCTGCTGTTGACAATTTTTGCCTCGGTTGAGACGGTTGCCGATTCAGCTTCGTACTTGGTTGCAAATGCGCTTGTTGCGAGGGATGCCGCGAGAATGACGACTGTTTTTCTTTTAAACATTGAAACTCCTTAATACACCATTGTGCTTTAAATCTATGTCCGTGAATACTTTTTAAGGAGTCTTTTTTCGGCTATGTGTGGACAAAAATGTCAACATGTCTATAAAAAATCAGAAAAAATCGACTAAAAAAATTGAATATTTAGATTATAAAAACTATATTATTGGGATTGGTCAACCATGTTCGCAAGAAACAAAATCAACATATACGATTACACCGACTATCGTAAATTCCTGCAGGATTTCTACGAGCTCGAAAAGTCGCTTGATCCGTCCTTTAGCTATCGGGTCTTTGCTACGGCTGTAGACATTGACGCGAGTCTCTTGGTGAAAATCCTGCAGGGAAAACGTCACGTGTCCTCGAAAGGCATTGAACCGTTTGTTGAGTTTTTCCGTTTCAAGGAGGCGAAGGCGGAATACTTCCGTGAAATGGTTGCCTATGGTAAGGCAAAGACCGACGAGGATGTTCGCAAACATTTTGAAATACTCCAGAAAATGCGCCCCGCTGCCTGCCGCGAACTAGATGAGGCCCGCTACCGCTATTTTCAACAGTGGTATTACCCGATGATTCGTTCGGCGCTCGATGTATTTGATTATCGAGGCCCGCAAAATGCCGCCGCACTCGCCGAGACATGCATTCCGAAACTTACCGCTTCGCAGGTCGAGAAAGCGGTCGAGGCCTTGCTGCAGCTGGGCCTTGCCCGCCAACGCAAGGATGGCCGCGTGGAACCCACCGAGGCGCACCTCCGTACGCAGGAACACTGGCTGAGTGCCACCATTAGTGACTACCAGGGATGTATCGCCGAACTGGCCCGCGATTCGATTGCCAACACCCCAAAGGAAAAGCGTGATATCAGCACGCTCACCATGGCGCTTGACTCAAAACAGATCCAAAAAATCCGCGATATCCTTGCCGAAACGCGAAAATCCATCGTAAATGTGGTCAATGCGATGCCGTCGCAAATTTGCGACAGCGTTTATCAATTAAATTTCCAGTTATTCCCGATGATGAAAAAGGAAGAACGGTAAAAATGTTCCAGGTGTTTAGGATTCATAAATTGTTTTATTTTGCGCTCGGCCTGATTCTGGCGGCGTTTTCGGGCTGTTCCGACAGCGGCCCTGAAACTGCCGGAGCCACGAGCGAAACGACGAACGGGATTGCGGTCGTGGCACTTGATGGAGTTCACAAGCCGATTCCGCAAGCGCGCGTCACCTTGTATCAGCGTGCTGGTTTCACTCCTGCGGAAAGTCCGTCCGAAGACGTGAATATCCAGGATGTGAGTCAGTTCCTCCCGTCTTATGTCACTGCGTTGGAAACCTCCACGGCAGATGATTCTGGAATGGTGCAGTTCGAGACTGAACTTGACCAGTGTCAGAAAGCAAGGTGCTATGTCGAGGGAATTGCGGGCGAAGACTCCTCGCTCATGGTGTGGACGAAACTCGACGCGGTAGATTCCATGGCAGACGAAATTGAGCTCTTGCCGTCCGTGTCGCTGACGGTGCGCACTGGGGCCGCGGCCTCTGATTCTACAGTTTTGGGCAGTTCCGTGATGCTTGATGCGACGCCCTATTGGGCCAAAAATGATGGAAGCGAGTTCGTATTCTCGCATGTTCCGGCGGGTCTATATACCGTTGTCGCGAATAGTCAGCCCGTTGGTGAAATTTCGCTTGACGCGGGCACTTCTGTTGACACGCTCCTGTGGTTCCAGGATTTGTCTCACGAATACGTTTTCGAGGATTTTGACGACGGCGACAACCTGAACAATTTGGCGAAAACATACCCGAATTACGGTTGGTACTACCTACCGCACAAGGGAGCGTTCTTTGAAAGCCCCGACAGCGTGGGTGGTTTTGCAGGGGCGCTCGTAGATGACGGAGCCCGTGGCAAATATCTCTCGTTAAAGTTTACCATCCAGGATACGGGCTATGTCATGCTCGGAACGCGTCTTGGCCTTGATACCGGTTATTACGACTTGAGTGCGCTCACAGCCGTCCGGCTGAAAGTTCGCGGTGACTGCATGTTCGCCGTTGCGCTTGAACATTACCGCCAAATCGAGAATAACAACTATAACAAGGCGCTGTGGTTTACGAAGGCGAGCGATGAATGGACCGAACTGGTCTTACACCCAGGCGAAGAAACCGTGGACAGTAAAAATTACCAAGTCTCGTGGGACGAAATTTCAAACGAAATCGGTATATTCAGCATCTTCATCTATAACGGTTCTTTCCTAGAAATAGATGAAATTGTATTCGAAGGGGTTGGCTCGATTGAATAATAGACGGTTTCGGCCGTAGTCCGCGGACAACCCTAAATTTCGAAAACCCTACCCAGCACTCCGATAGGAGTGTATTTTTTTTTGCGTAAAACGGGTTTTTACAATCGTTGTCAACAACCAAACACATATTAACGTGCTTGGCAGATAACGTTTTGAAAATAGAGGTGTCATAGTTAGATTATAAATGGTGTAATAGCTCAAAAAAGAGGAAAAAATGGGTGTAAAAAAGGATGTTGGGTTGGCTTTGGCGGGCGTTGTCTCGCTTTTTGGGATTTCTACAGCTGCAATTCCGGCAACGGAGGTGGTGACGCTTCCGAGCGATGCAGCTTATGGCGGCGGCGACAAGGTCGGTTCGCAGTTGATTGCGGCGACTTATAACGCTGGCGAAGGTCCGGGTATCTGGATTGTGGCCGATGGCGGTTACAGACTTTATCACAATGGTGCCCTGCTGGCCGAAGATAATCAGGCTGGCCGTGTGCGCTTTGTCCCGATGACGTTCCTCCCCGGCGAAAATGCAATTTCAGTCGTGGGTGTGAACGGTAAAGGTGCCCCGGGCGTCTTGGTGCAAATCGATGATCTCGACAAGTCTTACTATTCCGGCAGTGGCTGGAAGTCGAAACCTGCAGTGAGCAACAACTCCTGGAAAAACAAGGGCCGCGACCTCAGCCAGTGGGGTGGTGCGACGACCTTGAACTACGCAAGCAACAAGCTCCCGAGCGGTGCAACCTTGAATGGTTTTGCCGCGAATACGCAGGCCAAGTGGATTTGGACTTCTGCCGAAACCGACCCAACGGCCGTTCTGCTGTTCACGTTCAACGTGAAGGCCGAAGGATTTGGCGCTTCTACGACGGGCGGTGCTGCAGGCAATATCGTTTTCGCGAGTGATTCCGCAAGCATCCGCAAATACCTGCAGAGTAACGATGCGGTGACGATTCTGGTGCCCGAAGGCACTTACGACTTTAGACAGTTCAGGAATGCCGTTACCGAAGCCAAGAGCAAGAGCCGCACTTGGTGCAAAAAGACTTGTGACGAAAAGAACGCTGTCACTGGCAAGACCAATACTTTCTATCGCATTACCTTTAAAGCGAATAGCTGCGCCGACTTGAACGAAAGCGGCGTGCAGATTGTGCAAGAAAGCGAAAATTTGAAACAGTGGGACAACTGGATTACTACCAAGGCAAATAAGACTTTGGTGGGCATGGGCCGCGGTGCGAACTTGCGCGGAGCCGCTATTGCCATTCGCAGCAATGAAGGCTCGTATAACCACATTTACCGCAACCTCGCCATTTACGATGTGAACCCGCACTTAATCGAAGGCGGCGATGGCCTTGAAACGGTGGGAACCGCCTCGAAGCATGTGAAAGGCTTTTGGGCCGACCACATTAGCTACAAGTGGATTAGCGATGGCATGGACATGGAATTCCTAGATGATGCCACCATCAGCTACCTAGATTTTGACGGCGCCAACGAATACAACTGCTGGGGCACCGACCCTTATATGGCTCTTGTCGAAGACGCCCACTTGACTTATGCAAACAACTACTGGCACAATACTTACGGTCGCGTGCCGAAGGTAACGGGTGAAAATAACGGCTCGCAGGTGCATTTGTACAACCAGTATGTGGACTACAACCGCTTCTTTATCGCTGGTGCGAACGGCCATAGTGCAAACGCCAAGGCTTACGTGCGCTACGAAAACAGCTACATCGATAACGGCAACGGCTACCTCGCTGAATGGGGCGACTACGGCTACGTGTATTTTAGTGGAGTCACGCTGGGTAGCAAAACCAAACAGCAGCACCGCTACAACGGTACGGTGACGCAGGGCGTTCCGCAGGCAGAAACGTTCAACCCGAGCTACAGCTTTGAAAAGCGTACGGTCGCAAACCTCCCGAAAGAAATTCCGGCCCTTTCGGGCGTGGGTGGCCGCTACGGCAAAATGCCTGAATACAACCAGGGCTTTGGCATGAGCAACAAGGCTGCAAGCGTCTCCATGACAGCGCCTTCTGCAGGCGCCAAGTTCGATGCCGGCAAGGCTGTCACTTTGAGCGCAAGCGCCAAGGATAACGACGGCTCTGTCAAGAAGGTGGACTTTTATGTCGGAACGACTTTAGTTGGCTCTGCGACGGCTTCGCCTTACCAGGTGAATGCCGAAGGCCTTGCTGCGGGAACGCATTCTGCCGTCGCTGTCGTGACGGATAACTCCGGGCTCACTTGGATGTCGGAATACGTTACGTTTACGGTCGAAGGAACGGTTGAACCCGAATCGTCTTCGTCCGAAGTTGCTGAATTGTCGTCAAGCGCCGAGGCTGAATCCAGCTCTTCTGAAGTTGTAGAATCTAGCAGCGGGACTACCGCAATTGCCCAGCGCGTGAATCTCGGCACCGAAGCAGAAACTGCCTTCTATCGCATCTTCGACTTGCAAGGCCGACCGCTATTCTCGGGCATTCAGAAGCCTGCCAAGATGCCTGCCGCGCATGTGATGGTGGTGGAATATACAAAGAATGGCGCCGTCAAGCGCCGATATATACAATAACGAACAACGAAAAGTGTTGTGAATTATTTCTTCTGTGCGTCTAGGATCCTTTGTGCTTGCTTGGCCAAGATGTCCGTGCCGTTCATCTCGATAACCTTTTGCAAGCGCTTGATTCCGTCTTCCTGCTCGATTTTGTTTGTTACGCAAGTCTCGCCCAATGTATAAAGGGCGCGCCTTGCGAAGTTCTTGTCTTTCTCGAGCGAAAGGCCCTTCTTCAAAAGCATGATTGCCGCTTCGGGTGCGTTTTTCGCCTTTGCGATTTCGCCCCATTCAAGCCACTGGTTGCTTGAAATTTCGATGTAGAGCTTGTTCATGCTGTCTGCCAGAGAAAGTACCGCAGCTTTGTCGATGGGGTGTTCCTGCAAAAGTTGGACCATCGATTGCGTTAACAGACTGAATGCCTGTTCGGGGCGGCCGCCCTTCGCGTTTTCGATTCCCGCTTCGATCATGGCGCGGGTCTTGGCTTTCATTTCGACCATGGGGTTTCGCCTTTCAATGCGGCGGGCTCTTTCTTGCATGGCTTCTTGCTTCAGCTCGTGACGGGTTTTGCGGCGGGTTTCGATTTTCAATCCTGCAAAAGCGCCTGCGCCAAAGACAAGGGGCGAAAGTACCGTGACGGCTCCGAAAATGTCGGGGTTCACGAACCAGTTGACAGCCATGTCGAGTATAAGTCCCATAAAGCATACGGCCGAAAGAGCCTGCGACGTAAGTTCCTTGCGCGGGGCAAATGCGGTCGCTCCAAGCAAGAATGCAAGTGTAAGGCTCATGCCCATGTAGCGCTCGCCGCTGTAGTGGTCAAAGAAACTGGTGCTGGTCAGCATGCTAACCCAAGCGCCTCCGGCAAGCGCCCACCCGACAATGCAACCCCACAGGATAAACCATTGCCAGCGCTTTTCCAAATGAACCAGCGTGAACATGAAAAAGACGGCGAACAGGATGTAGCTCCAGACACTCGGGAACAGGATCCAGCTTGTTAGCAGTCGGTCGTATTGTTCTTTCTTGGGAACAAACGCCATGTTGTAGCGAGGGAATTTGTCGGTGTAGTTGTCGATCCATTCGGCAAGTTCCTGTCTAAAGTCTGATTCGCCTGGATAGCGGTTGTGCTTTTCGATGAATTCTTCTTTGCCGCCCCGGATTTCCCACCATTCGCGGAAATCCTTTTTCATAAGTTCGATGCGGTCTTCGACAATGTAAGACGGCTTCAGGGCAAAAGCCCTGTTGCGGAATTGTTCAAATTCTTCTTGCCTGACTTTTTCGGTCGGCTCGATTCCGACGCTCTTGAATTGATTCGCTCCCTCTTCTTCCCACCACTTGTCAAAGGACTTTTCGATACCTTTTTCGTAGCGGTCTTGCTTGATTTGCGGCATGATTCCGGTGACACCGTTAAAAATGCCGATACCGATAATCGCCAAAACGACCAAGTAATGGATTGGCTTAATTTTCTTTAAAAGAGCGGTAATATTCGAGATAGAGGACTTATTCATATCCTGAATATATACTCGTGAATGTTAAAGTGAAAATTTTATTTTTCTTAAAAACGGTTGTATTCGCGCAGCTGGTTCCACAAGAAATCAGTATTCACGTCGCGGTAGCCTTGGGCGTTCACCCGTTCGCGCAATTTGTGAGCGATATCAAACAGGTTCGGGCAGCTTTGCATACGTTCAAAGCTGTCGAAAATGGTGAGACTGTCAATCCATTGCGCAAGTTCTGGAAAACGCGGGTCGCTAAAGTGGTTCTCGCGCCCGGTCTTGAGGTATTCCAGATAGCGGTCGGTAATGCGGTAACCGTCTTCGATAAAAATATCCATGGCGTGCGGGAACAGCTTTTCGCCGGTCAGGTATTCGTGCACGATGATTCCGAAGCTGAAGTAATCCACCGAGGCCGACAGGTTTTCGCCCATGATGGCCTGTTCGGGGGCGCTGTAGCATGGCGTCATCTGTCCGCCGTATTCGGTAATGGTGTCACGCATTTTCGCCTGGGCGTAACCGAAGTCGCACACGAGAATCTTGTGATTGTTCTTGTGTTGCGGATTCTGGCAAAGCAGAAGATTCTTGGGCTTCAAGTCTTTATGCACCACCTGATAGTAATGCAGCTGGCTAATCGTATTGGCCAGGTAGGCGAGTTGGGCTACTCGGTGCATGATTTCGTCGTCACTCAGATCTTTCTTGAATAACCGATCTAGTGAACAGCCCTTAATAAATTCCATCTTGAGGTAAGGGTGCCTGCCGGCAATGCCGCCGCCCATGCTCTGCACCACGCCTTCGATATTGGTGGCGTGAATCAGGTTGTTGATTCGGATTTCGTCCTGGAAGGCGCTCAAGAGGCTGTTCAGGCGGTGGAGCCTGTTCTTGCCGGGGCTTGCCCAGTACTTGCAAATCTTGACGACGATTTCTTGCTCGACATAGCGGCTTGGGTCGTCTGGGTGTTCCAGCCAGTATTGGGCGCGGTAAAGGTTGTTCGTGCCTTCGAGCGTCAAGGGCTCGACGAGCTGGATGTGCTGCATGGCGCCATTGTGCATGTATTCGGGATTCTGGTCGAACCACCTCTGGTATTCTTCCATGGTGTAGTTCGGGCGGAGTGCCAAGTTTCTAGATACGCGATCTAATGTTTCTGCCAGAATATTTCGAATCATGCCTCAAATTTAGCTAATCCCCAAAACAAAACAAGGTGCCGCCGAGCGACACCTTGCGATATAAGTTGTTTGTGAGACTATTCCATTGATTTTTCCAATGCCGTTGTAATGACATTGTAAGCATCTTCTACGGTATCGCAGAAATGGAATAGCTTGAGGTCGTCCTTGTCGATCATGCCTGTTTCGGCGATGTAGTTCCAGTTGATGACTTTGTTCCAGTACTTGCTTCCGTAAATCACGACGGGCATCCTGTCGCCGTATTTTTTGGTCTGGATCAGCGTCAAGATTTCGAACATTTCGTCGAGCGTGCCGAAACCACCCGGGAATACCACGAGTGCGCGCGCCATCTTCATGAACCAGTACTTACGGATAAAGAAATAGCGGAACTGCAGGTTCAGATCGTCGTCGATGTAGGGGTTCGGGTGCTGCTCGAAAGGAAGCTTGATGTTCAGGCCAACCGAAGAGGTGCCCACGTCATTTGCGCCGCGGTTACCCGCTTCCATAATGCCCGGACCGCCGCCAGTCATCACAGCAAAACCGTGGTCGTGTTGCTTGTTTGCCCAGCGGCCAAGTTTTGCACCCAGTTCGCGTGCGGCGTCGTAGTATTCGGCGACGGCTTCCAGTCGTTTGAGTCGGGCGAGTTCGGCCTTGTTCTTGCAGCCCTTTTGACGCTTTTTGAGCTCGCTCATGGGGAGCGTGCGGGCAGAACCGAAGAACACGATGGTATTCTTGATGCCTTCTTGTGCAAAAATCTGGTACGGACCCATGAATTCAGAAAGAATTCTGATCGGACGCCCGACATCGCTATCGATAAATTCCAGGTTATGATAGATCATTTTGCCGGGGGTCAGTTTGATTGCCTTTTTAGTAGCCATAAAAACTCCTTGGTTAGGTTCGCCCAACTGTTATTTTATATCCCTAAAATACACTTAAAAAGGCAAAAAGCAAGAAAAAAACGCTTTTTTTCTGCTTGCAAACAAAAAAATCTTTATATTTAGGGTATGCTAGTAAAAATTTGGACCGACAGCTTTATCATCACCGGCGAAATCGATACGCTCCGCGACGAGCGCCTTACCGATTATATTCGTGAAAACAAGGATTTTATTGCCGTCACGCAGGTGCGTGTGAGCGACAAAAGCGAAAAGGACCTGTTCCGTACTCACTTCCTTAACGTGAGCACGCGTCACATCGAAATCATTTTACCGGCGGAATAACCTTAGAGACCGAATCGTCTAAACTCGACAGAATCCTTACTCTGGAGACGATTCTCTCGCGACCGCCACAGCTTAACGCTTGTGGCTTTGTCGCTCACAGAAAGACCGAATCGTCTAAACTCGACAGAATCCTTACTCTGGAGACGATTCTCTTGCGACCGCCACAGCCTTAACGCTTGTGGCTTTGTCGCTCACAGAAAGACCGAATCGTCTAAACTCGACAGAATCCTTACTCTGGAGACGATTCTCTTGCGACCGCCACAGCTTAACGCTTGTGGCATTGTCGCTCACAGAAAGACCGAATCGTCTAAATTCGACTTCGGGTGGGGTTTCTTAAAACTCCATCGAGATTTTCTTGATCAGGTAACGGCGAGAGCTTTCGTCGAGTTTTTTAGGATCGAATTCCACTCCCATCAGTGCCGCGTAAATGCTGAACGGGCTCACGGTTGTGCCCATGTTGTTGCACTTGACTTTGGTGATGATGGCGCCTCCTGCAATCTGGATGCCGAGGAGGTGTTCGTTCAGGTTGATTTCTTGGCCACGGTGGTTCTGGACTATGGGGAGCGTCTTATTCTCGAACTTTTCCATGATGCCTTCGGGCATGGTCTCGGGCGTGAACGAATAAATCATTGCCGTTGGCATGTGCTTCGAAAGTTTTTCCTTGAGCGGTTCGATGTTCACGATTTCCATGCCGCGCGGGAACGGCCTTGAAAGTTCGGCCATAATCTTCGGCAAGTTTTCTTTAGAAATGTCGAGCGGTTGCAGAAGGTCTACGCTGATGACTTCACAGTAAGTTTCAAGACCGAGCGGCAAAGCGCCCATGTTCGAAATGCGGGGTTTTGGGCTGAAGCCTTCGCTGAACTTGATGGGGATGCCTGCACAGAGGAATGTGCGCTCGAAGAAACTGAGCATGTTCTGGTGCGGCAAGAATCGGCTGAGGCCAGTCTTCTTGAAAGTAATCTTGTAGCTGTGGCAGCTCTTTTGCGTGGGGCGGCGTTCGGCAACAAGTTTCTTGATCTCTTCAGGGGTACGGCTCGGAGCCTTGTGGCGCACGGGGTCGTTGGCCAATTTAATTTCGGCGCCGAATCCGGGAATGCCGCACTTCTGGCAGTCGCCCCACTTGCAGTTCGGTACGGGGGCGGAATCTTCCTTGAAAGCCTTTTCCCATTCGCCGCGCAGGTACTGTTTCGAGGTTCCTGCGTGAATGTAGTCCCAGGGGAATACTTCATCTTTTTCGCGCGTGCGGTACACCCAGCTGGTGTCATAGCCGCATTCGTCCCAGACTTCAAGCCACTTATTGAAATCGAAACGGTAGGAGTCGCTTTCGAAGGTGATGCCCTTCTTGTAGGCGGCGTAAATCACGGGGCCGAGCTTGCGGTCACCGCGGCTATAGACTGCTTCCAGGAAGCTTGTTTCCCAGGCTGCCCAGTTCACCTTCACGTTCGGGTGCCTAAAGAATCTTTCGCGTACGTAGCGGATGTGCTTGAGGGCGGTTTCCTTGTCCATGAACGGCGCCCATTGGAGTCCGGTAAAGGATTTCGGAATCAGGATGCCCATGCTCACTGCGATTTGACAACCGCGTAGGTACTTGCGGCCGATTTTCACGAGGTTCTCGATCAGGTTGCAGAACGCTTCCATGTCCTGTTCGTTTTCTGTCGGGAAACCAATCATTGTGTACAACTTAATCTTGTTGAACCCGCTGCTGAAGGCGTGCTCGGCGGCGTTGTACATGTCCTGGTCGCTGATGGTCTTGTTGATCATCTTGCGGATGCGTTCGGAGCCCGTTTCGGGAGCGAAGGTGGCACTGCGGCCTCCCTTGAGTGCCGAAATTTTTTGGGCGAGGGTTTCACCGAAGGCGTTCACGCGGATACTCGGGAGACTCACGTCCACGGTGTCGAAGAACGGGTCGTCGATAATCGAGTCGGTGAGGCCTTCGACCGGCTTATAGTCGGCGGTTGAAAGACTCAAGAGTCCGAGTTCGCGTTCGCCGGTCGCCTTGATGCCTGCTTTGGCAATGTCCAACACATCATCGGGATCGAGTTCGCGACAGGGCCTGTACCAAATGCCTGCTTGGCAGAACCTACAACCCTGGGCGCAACCGCGCATCACTTCGACACTGAATCGGTTGTGCACCAACTGCATATTTGCAATCAGGTTCTTGATGGGGTAGTTCTTCGGGTCCATCTCCGGAATGAACTGGCGGCGCACACCGTTGGTGTTTTGATAGCTGCCCTTGGCCGGTTCTGCCGGAACGATATCGCCGAATTCGTTGACGACGGTGGAACGTAAACTTGGAACGTATACACCGTCGATTTTAGACAAATTCTCTAGAATCTGGGCGCGGGGGAGTTTGGCCTTGCGGCCTTCGCCCACGCAGCGAAGAAACTTGACAATCATGTCTTCGCCGTCGCCGATCATGAAGGCGTCAAAGAAGTCTGCGACCGGCTCGGGGTTTGCCATGGCGGGGCCGCCTGCAACTATGATGGGGTCTTCTTCACGGCGGTCTTTCTGCCACACGGGAATGCGTGCGATGTCAAGAACGTAGGGAACGTTCGTGAAGTTGAGCTCCGTCTGGAGTGTCATGCCCACTACTTCAAAGTCTCGCACCGGCGTGTAGGTCGCATAGCTGTACAGCGGAATGTCGTACTTTTCCATTTCTTTTGCCATGTCTTCCCACGGAGCAAAGGAAACTTCGCACAGCAAGTCCGGCTCGCGGTTGATCACATGGTACAGAATGCGGATGCCGTTGTTGCTCATGCCGATTTCGTACTTGTCGGGGAACACGAAGGCCATGTTGCAGAGCATCTGGCTGTGATCCTTCACGACGCTATTCGCTTCGCCGCCCATATAGCGGGCGGGGGATTCGACGGCGGGGAGGGCAAGAGCAATTTTTTCGAGAATGGTCATATTTACAAATTTAGCAAATCCCCTGACCGCTATGCCGTGAGCCACAAAGCCCCTTGCGTTAAGCGAGGGGTGGTGGCGAGAGTGAGGCGATAAAGAGGATTATTTAATGAAACTAAAGAGCCGAGCGGTCTTGTTATCTGGCGGGGGATTCGACGGCAGGGAGGGCAAGAGCAATTTTTTCGAGATTGGTCATAGGTCAAAATGTAGAAAATAGAGCCTTAAATAGGTTGGGTTGCCAGTTCTGAGTTCCAAGTTCCTAGAAAAGCTTGTTTAATCAGCATTTTGTAGTAAAAAAATACTAGAAACTAGAAACAGTTAATTGCGCCGAAGACGTCCTTTTAATTACATTTAAGAGCATGAGCATGCTAACATATTTCTTCTGGTTGGTTACGTTTGTCGCGGGTGTCGTCGTCGCATTCTTTGTGCCCGAAACGACGGTCCCCGTTGGAGGCAAGTTCGTCTTTATCGGGGCATGGGGCGCTGTCCTTGGCCTGGTACTCTACAACGTGTGCAAGCGAAAGCTCGATATTGCCGAAGAGGACTTCAACGAAGCTCTCTATTCCATCAAGGACTCGAAGCTGTCCATGACATCGGGTCTTGCTGTGACGGAACCGGATCCCCTTGCGGCCCCTCCTGAACCCGAAGACATGCCTCTTCCGACTGGAGCTATTTCTTCTAAGGAAGCTCTGGCCAAAAAAGTTGACGAAATTTGTGTCAAGTTCCCGCTGGATGCCTGGAAAAAATATACACGCTGTCTCTTGAAAGACCGTCCTGTTCCTGAAGTAATCAAGGCTCTTGAACAGGTGCTTCCGCAGCTGTTCCCCAATGCATCTGGAATTCTGTACATGTACGCCGGAACCCAGACGGACCTGCACAAGGTGCTTTCGTTTGGTGAAACGGTGATTAGCGACGACGTGATTCGTCCGGTGGAATGCGCCAGCTTTGATGCCGGTGACATCGTGATTACGGATTATTCCAACCCGAGTGTCAATGGTGGTTGCACCCATCTGCATCTTCACCCCCATGGTATTTCCTTCTGTGCTCCTATTGAAGGTATCGAAGAACATTTCGGCATTTTCTCGTTGCAGACCGATGTCTTGCCTGACAATGAATCTATGGATGACTGGCATGCCAAGGTGAGCGCTGTTGCGACGACGTTCGGACTCTATATCGCGAACCAGAACCTGAGCGCCCGTTATAAGCAGCATAGTATTCGCGATAGCCTTACAGGTCTTTTCAATCGACGCTACATGGAAGAATCCCTGATTCGCGAGGTTTCTGCCGCTACTCGTCATCGTTCGCCCATTGGGCTTATCATGATTTATCCGGATGCAGCAACACAGATTCAGGAACAGCGCGGCCGCCATGCGGTGGAACAGCTCCTGTGGGAACTGGGACAGCGTCTGCCCGGTTACGTTCGCAACGAAGATATCCCGTGCCGTTACGAGGGCGAGGTGTTCTGCGTGATTTTGCCGGGTGCAGACCTCAAGATTACTCGAGACCGCGCCGAACGCATTCGCCATGAAATTTCCCAGCTCAAGATTGCGTACGGTGAAACCGTGCTCGAGACGACTCTCAGTATGGGTGTCGCCGTGATGCCTGCCCACGCTGGTGATGCCCGTGGCCTTCTGCAGGCTGCTGGTGAATCCATGCAGATGGCTATCCAGTCTGGCGCGAACCGCGTGATTCTTGCCGAGGCGCTGGGTAAAAAGCACTAGAAATAAGGGTTTGAAATAATCTTGTTAATTTGTCTGCAAGACCCAAGTTCTTGCAGACTTTTTTTAGAGTATAAAAAAACTCAGCCAACTTGCGTTGGCTGAGCTTTTTGGGGGTTAGGAGGAGAACAAAGAGTTCTTGAGTTCAAAGATAGAAAAAGAATGTGTGAAAAAGGGGTTGTTTGCTAATCTTTCTTGAAAAGCGTTGAGAAATTTTCAACATTCTCAACGGGGATTGTTGGGCGTATTTTGATTTTTTTACTATTTTTAGACTATGAAAAAATTTTTAGCTCCCATTGTGTTGCTCGTCTTGGCTTCTGCTTTGGCTGTTTATTTGTTGATGGATTTCTCCGGCTCCCGGGGATCCTTTGATGCAGACGCTTATTTGACGGCTCGCTCTAAAATTGATTCCTTGGAACATGCGCTTTGGAACGCAAAGGTAAATCCTGAACTCCAGGTAAGTATTCGTTTGCAATTGGATTCTGCTTGGGAAGAACTTTCGTCTATGCGTGCCGCTCCGGCAGTCGAATCCACTGATGGCTCTACCGCTGATTCCGGTTCCCATTCCTCCGATATCGTCAAGTGGATTGTGGGCGGTGTATTGGCCATAGGCGTTTGTGTTGTTGTTTTGATTCTGGTTCTCAGAAAGCGTCAGGAAATTATTACCCGCCGTATGGAAGCGATCAAGGCAGAACGTTTCAAGGAACCGAAGGCTATCTTGGATGATGCGACGATTCCGCCCCGTCCTCGCCGCGAAAAGCGTTCGATTATCGCTGATGCCGAAGAATACGCTGCGCAGAAACGTGAAACAATGGCGCAAGAAGCCGCCTCAAAGGAACTTAAGAGCGAAGAATCCGCTCCGAAGGTGGAATTCGAGGATGAAAACGGAATCCCCGAAAATAAGATTCTGACGAGTTCTGCAGACAGCAAACCTACGCTCAGACCTACTGCGAAGGAACGTATTACTTCTGCCATGCAGAACCTTTCTGATGTATTGCGTGCACCCCGAGGCCTTTCTCGTGAACGCACCATGAAGCTGCGTGCCCAGAGCCGCAATCTTACGGGCGACCCGAACCTGAAAAGCCCTCTTGAAATTACGCGCTTCGATCGGGAGTCTAACGAAAAGGTGAAGATTCTCCAGATGTCCCGTCGCGGTTTCCCGGCTTCGGCAATTGCCTCTAGCCTGAAGATTTCTCAGGAAAAGGTCGAAGCTGTCATTAAGGAAGCCATGGGCTAATGCGATACCGGTTCCGCTGCGAATACCTGGGGTCGGCTTTTTATGGCTGGCAAGCCCAGAATGAGGGCGGAAAGACCAAGTTCGTCACCGTTCAGTCTGCGCTCGAAGAAGCTTTTGCGGTTGCACTGCGTGTGCCGGTGCGTATTACCGGTTCTGGTCGTACCGATACGGGTGTGCATGCCCGCGGACAGTGTGTGCATTTTGACTACGATGGTGAAATCGATTGCGCCAAACTGGTTCGTTCCATCAACGGGTTGACTCAAAGGCTTATCCGCATTCGTGATCTTGAACCCTGCGCCGCCAATTTCCATTCACGTTACGACGCTCTGTGCAGGTATTACCAGTATACCATTTATACTCGACCGGTGGCCTTGTTGCGTGACTTCGGCTGGGAGTGCGGTTCCTTGAATCTGGATTTAGACGCTATGGCGAAAGAAGCGGAATCTTTCTTGGGACACCACGATTTTATCGATTTCTGCATTCCCCGTAACGACGGTAAGCCGACTGACTGCATTCTGACGGAATTCCGTCTGGAACGGCTTAACGACTGGAGCTGCATGTTCCATATCAAGGGCAACCGCTTCTTGCACCGCCAAGTACGCGCCATGGTAGGAACCTTGTTCGACGTGGGCCGTGGAAAGCTTCCTCTTGGAACGGTACAAACTATTTTCGATAAAAAATTTAAGGGCGAACGCACATGGGCGCCGCCCCAGGGATTAGTCCTTGAAAATGTCGAATATAAGGATTATTAACCCTTAATCGTTTCGATCATGTCGCGCACAGCGCGGTCGATGCCGATCATGACAGCCTTGCTCACGATACTGTGACCGACGATGATTTCGTCGATGCCTTCGATGTTTGCAATTGCCGCTGCGTTACGGTAGTTGAGACCGCGTCCGGCCTTGACCTTGAGTCCATACTTGCGTGCGAGTACGGCCATGTCTTCGAGGGCCGAGATTTCGCGTTCCACTTCTTCGGCACTTCCGAGGGTGCAACTGGTAGCGTACTTGCCCGTGTTGAATTCCACGAAGTCTGCGCCAATCTTCTTGGCCGCCTTGACCTGCTCGGTTTCAGCGTCAATGAATACACCTACCGAAATATCGTTGTTCTTGAGGGTCATCACCGGCTTGATAAGGTCGTTGGCCTTGGCGGCGACGTTCAGCCCGTCTTCGGTAGAAAGTTCCGTGTGGGTCTCGGGAACGAGCGTCACGGTGTCCGGCTGGTTGTTGATGGCAACCTGCACCATCTCCTGTGTCGGGCTGATTTCCAAGTTCATCTTGGTGGTGACTGTTCTGCGCAACAGCTGTACGTCACGGTCTTGGATATGTTGCTTGTCTTCGCGCAAGTGCATTGTGATGCTTGCGGCTCCTGCAAGTTCTGCAAGTACCGCTGCTGCAATGGGGTCCGGTTCGCAAATTTTGCGGGCTTCACGGATGGTGGCGATATGGTCAACGTTGAATCCAAGTTTTACGGTCATACAAGACTCCTTGTCATTTCTTCATAAAGGTAGATAAATTTATAAGTGTGGTACCTTGACTCTTTACTTTTGTCGGCAGATCGCTTAATTTTTCGACAGTGCTTACGGTTAAGGGGAGAATCATGACTGCGAGCCCGTTGCGCTTGGCTTCCCTGATTTTTGCCTTGGAGTAGTCGTCAAGGGAACTGTTTTCAGGGTTGTAGGCGATAGCGTCTTTACAAATCATGCCGAGTTCTTTACAGGTCTGAGGCACAATGGAACGCTTATTTGCAGAAATATCCATAAACCAAAGCCCCTGGTCTTTGGCGGGCTTTAAAATGGCCTGCAGTAGTTGCCTGTGTTCCACGGCCTGCTCGCCATAGCGCGAAACAATGCCCCTGGCTTCGGGGAATTTTGCGTGGGCGTCTCCAATGACGGATTCAATTTGTTCTTCGGTATGGTGAATGCGCAAAGGTCTTAATTTGTTGTGAGCCTTGTTCAGCTTGGTTGATTCAAGGGTAAGCCAAAGGGTGATGTTCCTGTTGTATATCTTGTCCAAGCTGCGGTATTCGTCGTCGCTCAAACCGAAGGGCGGAATCAACAAGTCATAAGGATATTCCAACTTTTTGAGAGCCGCGACCAACTCGGGTGTCATTTGGGTGACCTGGAATGCGACGGCGAGTAGCGATGCTCCCAGTTTAAATTCGTTGCGGGAAACCTGTATTTCGATGTTCAGGGAATCTCCGTTATCCTTGAGTAAATCGACTTTGGCTGCCTGGAAAACCTCGTTGTTGTTGTAGAGCTCTTCCATATAGAGGATCTTGCCGCCCGCCTTTTTTACGAAACGCTGCATCTGCAAAAGATAGGTGATGACGGTTTCTCCGCCGCCCATAGTCCAGATATGGCGCTTTTTGCGTTTGGAATAGCTGACTTCCAGAGGGTCTAGAGCCAGTTTCATTTTTTCTTCAAAGGGAAGTGTGTCTCGTGCCAATGCTTGGTTGTCGGTCGTGTCTGTGGTCGTTTGTCCGATACCCTTGATGCCGTTGACTAACGGCAGTTCGGAAAGCTTGGGTAGCAGATAGACAAAGCCTCCGATTAAGACTGCCAAAACGATTATTATGGCGACAACGTGTTTCATTTTTCCCATGGTAGGTGTTAATATAACTAAATTGCCGATATGCCTATTTTATTTGCCTTGGTCGGTGCGACGGGAATTGGTAAATCGAACCTGTCGCTTGCGCTTGCGGAACATTGCGATGCCGAAATTATCGGTGTAGATTCTCGACAGGTGTACCGGGGCTTCTGTATTGGAACGGCGCAACCTGACACGGCGAGCCTTGCTCGGGTAAGGCATCACCTGGTTGATTTCCTAGACCCGATGCAGTCTTTTTCGGCTGGTGCCTTTTGTGCTGCTGTCAAAAACTTGCTTGCTGATAATCCTCAGAAAAACTACATCTTGGTTGGCGGCACGGGACTTTATTTGCAGAGCCTGATGCTTGGACTTCCCAAGATTCCTGCGGTACCCGAAGGCGTCCGCCGCGAGCTGGAAGAAATGTGCCGAATGCAGGGCGCTGATAGTTTGTATAAAATGGCAATGGAGATGGATCCTGAACTTGCGAGAAATGTTGAACCCAATAACGTGCAGCGCTTGATTCGTATCGTAGAAGTATTCAAGGCGACGGGTCGCAAGCTTTCGGAATACCAAAAGGAACGTGAAGGCGGAGTTGGTACATTGCCTGTATTCTGGCTGCAGCGCGATCGCGATATTTTGTACAAAAGAATCGACGAACGTGTAGATCAGATGATGAAAGACGGCTGGTTGGAAGAGGCCAGGGAACTTTCAAAGACAGTCCCTCTCTCGGCTCCTGCTTGGCAGAGCTTGGGCTATCGCGAACTTTTGCAGGCGAAAGATGCCTCCGAAATGGCAAAAGTTATCGAAGATGTCAAGAAAAAGACCCGCAATTACGCCAAAAGGCAGTTGACATGGTTCCGTGGCCAGATGATTTGCACTCCTATTGACATGGAAAATGCCCCTTTGAAGGCGATTTTGGGCTTTTTTGAGAAAAACTGATTGAGCGACTTTAAAAAAGTTGTGAATAGTTTGTGAATTCTCGGGGAACTCCTTGCGAAAGAGTCGTGGCATTCCCGTTTTTTGCGAAAATAAGAAAAAAATGCGATTTTTTCTGCAAAAACACCCTTGCAAATGTTCCTGAAAATTCTATAATTGGCGTCGTTCCTGAGAGGGACGGCCGAAAACGAAACGCTAAACGCGAAGAACCAAGTAAGCCGCGATCAAGGGACAGCAACCCGAGAGGTTGCTGAGTAGATTGAAGGAATCGGAGATGTGCTTAGTGACGGGTCCAAGAGATTTCTTGGAATAGTCAATTATACGAACGTGATTAACGGGACCAAGACTTTAAAAAATTAATGAAGAGTTTGATCCTGGCTCAGAACGAACGCTGGTGGCGTGTCTTATACATGCAAGTCGAGCGGTCCAGCAATGGATAGCGGCGAACGGGTGAGTAACGCGTAAGCAATCTGCCCCC
>JAEEGG010003905.1_pt1 | contig 36701 bp, 16 predicted proteins | sample 9134161 | NCBI WGS metagenome assembly JAEEGG01 (sample SAMN16246543, study PRJNA631951) | gut metagenome | biome: gut microbiome; feature: rumen; material: CR-attached | host: Bos | place: Iran: Karaj | collected 2018-10
ATTTTCCTGTGTCCTCCTCGCCCTCGGGCAGACAAGGAATCAACGTGAGTTCTGTTCCTTTGGCCACAGCCCTGTTGTTGACTGCAGTGGTCTGGTAGGTGTTGGTAAGCCCTCCCAGTTCGTTGTGGTTGATGGTTTTGGTTCCTTCCTTGATTTGTGGCGTGAGTTCTGTAGGTGGATTGGGATTGATATATTTACCCTTGGCCTTGGCCTCACCGAAGGTGTTCATCAAGACGGAGTAACCCAGGTGGTCGTAACCACCACTCGTGGAACCCTGACCACCACCGTCAATGCCCATATCATCAAGACATTTCTCAGAGAAAGGCATCTTCACGCCCTTCACTCCTTCATAGATTCCAGTGACTGTAGCCCAATAGGGACGTATCTGAGCACCCAAAGCAGGTTCGGTCATCAACCATGAGCGACTGTCGGAGTAATAATAACCGCTACTACCGTAATGGTAGTTGGTCCAAGGAAGGTTGGATACACTCTGACACTGGGCGGCCACATACTCTATGCCGGCGGCCAGACGGTGGTCCATATAGCCGAAGAGGTCGTCTCCCTGGTTCCATGCCATTCGGGCGATATCGACTGCTAGTCCCAAAGCCATGGCGCTGTGCCCAGTGTCGCGGCCACTCTCGTTCATCTGTCCAACCTTGCCATAAGCACCCGTCTCTTTGTCCCACTCCGTAGTAGTGACGATCAAGTTGCCCCAGAACTCCGTAAGTCCGTCGTTCAAGATGGGATTGGCTGTTCGAGGTTCCCTGAAGGTGCCCACTTGGTCGTACTTGATAAAGGAGAGCCCCTGGTTGTAGATGAACACATCGTCGCAAAGCACACCGATGCTCAACAGGGCCATAGCGTTGCACAGTCCCCAGTTGCTCCAGTAGTGTCCTGGTGCCTGCCACCACTTACCAGCATTCTCCCATGTGCCGTTTCGGCCGCGAAGGAAACCGATACATCCAGGATACCAGACATCGAGCATCCAACGCTGGAAAGCCTTGAAGTCCTCGGCTTTCCATCCTTCATAGTCGCGCATGAGTTCGGCTGCCTGAGCGAACTGATAGCCATAGAGCCCGTATGCCAGGCACTGGTCGCTGTTGCCCGTGACGGCCTTGGTGGTGTTGCACCATCTCATCAGCACCTCTACTGCATGGTTGGCGCATGCCTTGTTTCCCTCGATTTTCCACCTCAGTGCATTTTGGAAAGCAATCGTTGCACCACGTGCCGCATTGATATAATTCTCGCCTGACCCACCTCCACGGACGATGGTTTCCACAGGACTGGTACCCGCCGATGACTGGGCATAAGCCGCTGTCTTGAGCACGTTGAAAGCCGCCACGACCCTTTCGTTGCCATCTGCAATCTGCTGTTTCACCCTCTCGAAGTCAGCATCTGTGTAAAGCCCGCCAGGATGACGGAAACCGCTTTCTGTCTGTGCATAAATGCCAAGTGGAATGAGTTGGCATAGAAAGATAATTGTCAGAAAAAACTTTTTCATAGGTCTGTCAATGGTTAGTTCAACGCAAATTTAGTGAAAAAAATGGAAATGGGTGCATCTCCGTGAGGATTTGCACCCAAATCCATCCACATCCAAAAATCAATCTTCAATCTATCTATTACTTAACCAAAATCTTAGTCGTAACGACGCGTCCGTCGTTGAGTTTCTGCCTGCGGATGTTCACACCCTTCTGAGGCGTGTCAATCTTGGCACCCGAAATGCTGTAGTACTCTGTGGAAGTCACGAGGGCGGCATTGGTCTCAGGCATTCTGATGCCCGATGCCTGGTCGATGGTCATGTCGGAGAGCACGAACACGTAATTTGGTGTTGGTGTTGTAGCCACCTTGTCGTAAGGACTGGTCCAAGAGAAAGAGGAATTCCAGTAGAGTCCGTCCTCGTTCATGATGGCCATGGCCTCGTCATCGGCATTGTACTTGAAGAAGCGGAAAGCGGGTGCGGCCTGCTCGTTCATCGATGTCTCCACATATCCAGCCACTGTCACATATCCGACGTCGTCGTAAATGGAAGTTTGTTCCACAGAGTAAGTGATCTCGTCGCCTGTCAATTCGTCATATTCACCTGTAGGAATCTGCTTGGTGATTTTCTTGAAGGTGAAGGTCCAACTGTACTCAGAGATTTCAGCACCGTTCTTGGTGGCGTCGGCCACTACTCCGTCGTAGTTGGTGAAAGCGGCATAGTAGTTGGAACCGTTTGCGTTCTTGTTCTTGCGTGTGAGGTACTTGTCGGTGTCAATCACATTGATGGCGTATGTGCCTTCAATGAACACCTCGTATGGCATGCGCGATGCCACGAAAGTCTCGGCGGCTTTGTTGAGCGCGATGGCCTGCAGGTCCATATTGTATTGGGTGTCGCCATTCTCCACCATAGCCTGAGCTGTCTCTACCAAAGTGAAAAGTTCATTGTAAAGCTCCTCGGAATACATGCCGCCTTCGCTACCGACCTTGTCCTTATAGCTATTGATAACTTCTTGTGCAGCGGCTATGGCCTCGTTGAGCGCGGTCGGGTCACCCATGGTATATGAGTCGAAGAGGTCAATGCCACTCTCCTGGGCATATTCAAGTGTGAAAGGAGTGTCCTCGTCGAGCATGGAGCAAACCATCAGTTGGGTAATCTGTGTGCCGGCGCTGGAGTTGCGGTTGGTGGTATAGCAATCCACTTCCCAAGTAATCTTGTCGCCTTCCTTCATGTTGACAAAGTACTGCATGTTGATAGGTGCCTTTCCGCCTTCACCGTCGTTTGCCACCGAACCGTATTCCTTAGCGAACATGAAAGCCTCCTTCGGCTGTGTAGTGGTTTCCTTGTCCATAAACCTTGTGCGGATATAGAGCGGGTTCTCCACTGATGCATTGGGGTTGGGACGGTAGCAGGAGAAGTCAACCTTATAGACACCATCCTTGGGAGCAGTGAACATAATGGCTGGGGCAAAGTTCGTCATCGGGTGAACTGAGCCGTTGTCGGTGATGTAGAGCCAGTCACCGCTGCCCTTATACCATGCATTGCAACTGTCACCGAACTTACTGCCTGTGTCGTGGTTGGCGAACTGATGGTAAGTTCCATTAGCCACCTCATAGTAGTAGAATCCCCATGGGTCATCGGAGTTGTTGGCCAACATAGCCTCATCGTAACTCACCTCTCCAGTCAGCACGTCAGTGGAGAAAAGCATATAGTTGCCGAAGATATCGAGATTGACATCTACCTTCGACTCCAGGAATTTCCTCCAGAGTTCCTGAAGGTCGTCGTAGTAAGACTGAGCGTTGAAGGCATGAATCTGACCCTTCTCTATAGCTTCGTAAATGTAACCTGTCAATTCCGACACCTGATTGCCCAGTTCGAAGTTGTACTGACCATATTCATCACCATATTCCACATCGCCAAGGAAGTCCTCATATTCCTCCACCAGCGCAAGCAATGTCTGAATCAATTCACTCTCACCGTATGTGTCAGCGAAGTTCTCGTTCTGACGGGCAAAAGTCTCTGTCACTTGGGAAATGGTCAGATTGTTGTAGAAAGCACGTCCGTAATAGTCGCGTGCCCACGAACTCATGACGTATGTGCTGTCGGTGTTGACTTCAAAAGATATGATATCGCCGGCCTTAGCCTCGAACGACATGCTGATGTCTTGGGGCTGCTGAGCGATATAGCGTTGCTGTCCACCCTGGTTGATGTGGGCTGTTCCTGCGATGAAACCATCTATCTCACCGCCAATCTGTCCGAAGTACATGGGGGTCATGCCATAACGGGGGTTGGCATAGTTGATGTCACTGGAAGTGCTGTACCTATAACGAGGCACTACGCTCAACACACCTCTGTCAGCGGGTACATCCTGTCTTACCATCGTGGCATCCATCTGATAGAAACCGTCCTTGGGCACAACAAAAGAGATGACGCTGGCAAACTCGTCGTTCGCATACACCTCGTAGCCGAATTTGGGGTCGCGCGTTACATAGCTGAAACGCTCCTTGCTGTTGGCGGTAGCTCCTCCCTCATTATACACAGGATAGTCGCTCCATCCTGACCTCAACACAGTGGCGAAGGTGTTGTTGACAGAGAAAGACTCAATGCCATCGATTTCCACAATTCGCTCGCCTCCTACACGGTCAGGCTGATAAACATCCACAAAGTTAGCGGCATTGGAGTCAGAGTACTGGGTGAAAAGCGAATAATTTCCTGTAGCATAATTGAATTTCTCAAATCTCCATTGTCCGTTCTCTGTGGGGTTCTGTGAGAATTCCTCCGCCGTGAGGTCGTTCAACTTATAGACAGCGATGGGTGCATATTCTTCCTTGGTACTCTCGAGTTTCCAAACAAAAGAACCCTTTCCCGCATTCGTCACGTCATAGCAGGGATAAGGCAGGGCTGCCGAGGTGTTGACTGTCCAATAGCAGTTCTTGGACCATGACTGCCAAACCGTCTCATTATCGCAGGTGGCATTGGTGCAACGAACTGCATAGACGTACTCACCGTTGTGCTGCACATCCTCACGGGCATACCATACCTGGCGCTCGTAGTCGTTACGGTCATTCTTGCTCTCGGCCATACTCAGGTGGTCTTGCCCGTCGGTTGCACTGTTGCTTCCATTGGAAAAACGGTAGGTGTCGTTGAAACTGACACGCCAAGCCTCGTCGACGAACTTGGCCAGCCCGGTCTTGTACTCAAAAGCATACTCGCTGGCCGCATCCTTATCGGCAGTGAGCAGCACATTGCGCTCCTGCGAGTACAGATAATACTTCGTGCCGTTCACTTCAGTGTAAATCCTGTAATTACCGTCACTAATGGTCTGGTTGGCAAGTACACGTTCTGCCTCAGTGGGCTGTACTGGCTCGTCGGCCATGGCATTCGAGGAAAACAGCATCCCCATCGATGCCAATAATGTAATAAGTAAAAATTTAAGTTTCATAAAAATCAGGAATGAGATTAAACAGTTATTATTGAAGTTTCGGTGCAAAATTACATACAGAACAAGTATATAGCGCAATTTTACATGCCTCAAAAAATCCACGATAAGCATATTGGAATAAAAATAGTCCAACAAATTGGTTATCAATAGGTTGGACTAATATTTCTAGAGTCCATCAAAATTTATATGGACTAAGGTTTTGCAGAACACTTTGATTTTTATACCTTTGCAATGCAGTTGAAAAAACACACAAAAGATGAAAAACCTTTCTTGTCATATTTCCCGGAATCTTGTCCAAGCGATTCTTTCGCTATTGCTAGTCCTTGCTATGGCCACCCCATTGTCAGCACAGGACTATGGTACACATATTGAACTGCACGGCGAGAGCGTGACTAGGATTTACAAAGACAGCCGCAATCTGATGTGGATAGGCACAAGCAACGGATTGCTCTGCTACGACGGACAACTTCAAATACGTTTCACGACCGACGACTGCCGCCGTCCCCAGAACTTCGTGAACGACATCTGCGAACTAGTCGACGGGAACATCATTGTGGGCATGCGAAACGGACTCTACAAGGTGGACTTCACATCCAAGACATGCAAGCGAATCAATGATGAACTGACTGGCATCACGTCAATAGAGAAAGTGGAGGACCAAACGTCTGTTGTGGTGGTAGGTTGCCAACAAGGCATCGCCATAATGGATGGTCAGTGCAAGGACATCTCCAGGATTGTGTTGGTCAATCCTTCCAACATCACCTCGAACGACAATCGTATAGCCAGCGTCAGTTACGACGGAAAACACACGATATGGGCATGCAACGAACACCACACAATTGTGACTTACGACCTGACCACTGAAACGACACAACTCGACACACTCTCAGAAACCCTCCTTTCCAGTTCTGTCAACGACATTCAGGCAGTCGGCAACCATCTCTACATGGCAACCAACAACAACGGACTGCTTGTCTATGACATATCTACCCACACAAGCCAGCGACTCGATTCCATTCCTCCTTCCATCAGGCAATTATCACAAGTCGGTGACACTCTTTTCGTATGTACTGACGGTGGAGGACTCTATGCGCTCTATAAGGGGCATACAGAACGGCTGAAAACATTGTCGAACTCAGTGTATTCATGTTGTTACGACACAACGTCATCCACCCTGTGGTGTGGCTACTATCAGCAAGGATTCAGTTACTCTTCACAAAAGAACACTCCTTTCAGCATATACAAATACAAGGACTTCACCACAGAGGGGCTGTTCGTCAGAAGTTTCCTGCGGCATGGGCAACAGACTGTCATCGGCACAAGAAATGGCATCTATTTAGTCGATGAACAAAGAGATTTTGTCCGCCATTTCACACCACAGGAGATTCAGGGTGCCATCATCATGGACATCAAGTTCTTTGCCGACAAATATATCATCGCCAACTACGAACATGGACTCTTCTCCATCGACCCTGTCACCGCGCGCTTGACACCATTATCGTTGGACAAACGTCACCAGGAGTCCAGTTGCAGCCGCCTGGCTGTGTCGCCCGACGGCAACCACCTCTATGCGGCAAGCAGCGTAGGACTCCTTGTCCTCGACAAGCAACTGCAAGTGGTGGAGGAATACGACGACAGGCATTCGGACATCATCTCCACCTACTTCTACGACATCATGTTCGACAAGACAGGAAAACTCTGGGTAAGCACCTCCAAAGGGTTGTGCCTGTTCAATCCCACAACCAAACGGTTCCAGAGCAATGGCTTTCCAAAGGGATATTTTAACAATGTCCCCAACATCACCCTCTTCCAGACCCTCAACGGGGATATCCTCGCCGCATCAGAACAAACGCTCTATTACAGCTCGACTGATTTGGCGCAGATGCGAGAATACCCACTTCATGAAACACTGGGACTTGGCTACATCAGTTTCATTCAGCAGATGGACATTTCCGGCAAGCCATATCAATTTATCGGCACCGATTGTGGCTTATTCATCACGGATATGAACTTCCAGACCTTCCATCAATATGCCCAGCACGACAACATACCCTCACCACAATTCCAAAGATTCAACGCATCTGAGGATGAAGATGGCAGTCTATGGATGGCCAATGCCAAGGGTCTGGTCGTATGCACCAAAGAAAACCGACTGCAACTGACTGCCTCTCTGAAATCCAAGGTGTTTATCGACAGATACACCATTGACCGCAAGGAGCAAATCACAAATCCGTTTTCCGACGATTGCAACACCATAAGCACCGGCTGGTATTTCGGCACCGACGAACTGGTCATCATGCCGATGCTACTTGACTACAGCGCTCATCAATCGCAACGCTATTACGAGTGGACTTTAGACGGAGGAGCACCACGTTTGTGCTACGAGGGCAATCCTATAGCACTGAAAGACCTCAGTCTCGGAAGCCACCGGATTCGTATCGCGTTGGCAGGTCATCCTGAGACCGCTCTTGACGTGGAAGTGAAAGTGTCGCCATCTATCAAGTTCTATGGCATGTTGTTCGCTGTCATTTCAATAATCATCATGGCTGTAATGGTGATGCAGATTTTGAAACGCCGCAGACAATACCATAAAATCTTGAAGCAGAAGCACCAGATAGAGTTGCAGCTGGCTTCCCACAATGCTGTCCGCCAGCACATCCAGCGACAAGAGCAAGAACAGGCCAAGGTGGAGGAAGAACGACGACAGGAGAAAGCCGACAAGATGAAATATAAGTCATCGGAATACAAAGAACTGAAAGCCAAGGTAAAAGCCTATATGGAAGCAGAAAAACCTTACCTTAACAAAAACCTCCGCATCACTGAAGTGGCTGCCAAAGTGGGTAGCAATGCCGGCACACTGTCGTTGATGTTCAACGACTATATGCACACAAACTATTTCGATTTCATCAACCGCTACCGCATCGACCATTTCAAGAAACTGGCCCTCGACCCTGACTATGCGCATTACACCGTCTTGGCCATCAGCGAGATGTGTGGCCTGAAACGTTCCAATTTCTTCAACGTGTTCAAGAAATTCGAGGGCTGCACCCCCAGCGAATGGATAAAAAAAGAGAAAGGTTCCTGAGACCTATTGAACGTGAAATCCTTGAACCCACATCATTTCCCATGTTTTTCTTTGTAGTCGGAAGGCATCTCACCATATTCCTCCTTGAAGTACTTGGAGAAATAGCGGGGATTGTTGAAACCCACTTTGTAGGCGACTTCAGAAACGCTCATCTGGCTTTGCCTCAGTAATTGCTCTCCCCTCTGGAGACGCAACATACGAATAAACTCCGAAGGGGTCTTGCCCGTGATAGAGAGGAGTTTCTTGTAGAGATTCACCCTTGACATACCGAGTTCCTGACTGAGCATCTCGACAGAGAAGTCGGCATTCTCCATGTTCTTCTCCACATATTCCGTCGCGTTTCGCACCAGTTTCTCATCAAGCGAAGTAATTTCCATTTCGCTGACTTGTGGCATAATCATCGGCTTAGGCAAACCTTTGCTCCATCCTATCAAGTTGCTCATGCGATGGGCGAGAATGTCGAGGTTAAAAGGTTTAGTGATATAATCATCGGCTCCTACCTCCATGCCCTCGATTTTCTGCTCTGTAGCGATGCGCGCTGTGAGCATCACGAACGGAATCGAGCGTGTGGAGGAATTCTGCTTGATTCTCCTGCACAATTCCACTCCATCCATTTCAGGCATCATCACATCGCTCAGGATGATGTCGGGCCTTGCCTGCGCAATCATCTGGAGCGCCTCCTTTCCGTCGTGTGCCACACGCACACGATAGGTTTCCGACATTACCTCTGACATGAAATCGAGGAAGTCTTGGCTGTCATCGACAATCAGCACTTCGTAGTCTTCTTTACCGCCCTGCTGTCTATCTTGGACGATTTGCTTGCCATTGTTTTCATTCATTTCCCCTTCATCCTTCAGAATCGGAGTGACATAGGTCAGCGAAGTGTCAATAATCCTCAGCGAATCGTCATGCCGCACTGGCAGATGGATGGTGAAACGCGCACCCCCACCCTCATTGTCGGAAACAGAAATATCACCTCCGTGCATCTCTACAAATGACTTGGTAAGGTTGAGCCCTATGCCGCTTCCTCCCGATGCCATATTATTGTCCCTCACTTGATAGAAACGGTCGAAGATATGCTTCTTTTCACTGTCGTCTACCCCTACTCCAGTGTCGGCAACATCAACTACCAGTAAATCGGCGTCACCACCCTTGTCCATCGTGATGGAAACAGCGACCTTACCACCCTCGGGAGTGAATTTGTAGGCATTGTTGAGCAGGTTGTTGAATATCTTGCCCATTTTATCATCATCGAACGACATCATCAGTCCCTCCACCTGCGAGTGGAATGTGAGGTGTATCTTCTTTTGCTGTAGTTCGCTGAAAGTGGTGCAAATGGACTTGACGAACTGCACGATATCGCCATTGACGAGATTGAGTTTCTCTTTTCCCATATCCATCCGTCGGAAGTCGAGCATCTCGTTGACCAGCTGAAGCAGTTTATCGGCATTGCGCAAGATTAGGTTGAGTTTACTCCGCTTACGCTCGTCTGTTTCATCTTTGGCAAGTTGCTGAAGGGGTGAAACAACTAATGAGAGCGGTGTTCGAAGTTCATGACTTGCATTGGTGAAGAAACGCATTTTCATCTGCTCCAATTCGCGTTCCTGTTGGGCGTTGTGGCGTATCTGCTCCATCTGCAACTTCACTTTCTGCCTGCGGAGCAACATGCTGTTGATGAAATAGACCATTAAACCAATTAACAGAGCATAAAGAAGATATGCCCAAGTAGTCTGATAGAAAGGCGGAAGGATGTGAATCTTCATCTCTGCCACCTCACCCATTTTCTTTCCGTCCCTGTCAACGACCTGAACTTGAAGGGTATAATTGCCTGAAGGCAAGTTGGAATAAGTGATTTCTCCTATCCCTGGCGCAGTGGTTTGCCATTTGTCGGTCACCCCTTTCAAACGGTACATGAAACGACAGGGGAATGCAGGAAAAGGATTACTGGTACCGAGCAACACAGTAAAAGAGTTGTCCTCATGACTGAGACTTAGTGCTCTCACTTCGTTGAGTTGCTGTTGTAGCAACACCACGCCATTGTAGGACTCTCCGACTTCAATATACTTGTCAAAGAAGGATATACCAGAGAACAACACTTCGGCTGGTGCCTTAACAGGATCCTTGGTCCCCTTAGGCAAGACATTCACTCCCTCCTGGCTACCCACATAGAGGTTGCCCTGGCTGTCCATAAAAATACTGCGGAAGTTGAACTGACGGTGCAGGAAACCATTCTGCGTAGGGTAAACTTTGATATCGAAAACCATACGCTTTCCATCGCTGTCGGTCTTCACCTTGATGATACCTCGGTCGGTGGCTATCCAAAGGTTGTTATCAGCATCTTCCACCATCGATGCCGCCACAAAACTCCCCTGTCCCCACTCTGGAGTCAGGGTATAAAGGCTGTCGGTCCTCATGTCGTAGATGTTCACACCTGAAAGCGACGCTATCCAGCATCGCCCCTGATGGTCCACCAACATTTGATTGGTGTTCAAATTGAGGAAAGGTTTGCCGTTCTTGGTACCCCTAAAGTTGGTGAATTGCTTGGCGGCCACGTCAAAAACGCTGAAACCAGCAGAATGTCCGAGATAAATCCGTCCTTCTCTCCCCATTTGCACCGAGGCGATATAATCGGAGGATATCGTGGAGTTGGAGGTGCTGTAGGTTGTGAACTCGCCAGTTGCGGCATGAAGTATCTGAAATCCACCTCCCAATGTACCGATGATGATATTTCCCTCCAAATCCTCGTCAAGCGACCAAATGCTGTTGTTGGCCAGTCCACTCTTACCATGAAGATAGGTGGTCCATACCCCCTCATGGTAGTGGGTGAGTCCACCATTGAAAGTACCGAACCACAATGTTCCGTCTTTTGCGGCAAGAGAACTCACCACAACATCGCTTTGGAGATGCGTTTCTGACATGGTAAAACGTCGAGTCTGACGGGTTGTGGGATTGTAGCAGACAATGCCAGCATCGTTGGTGCCGCACCAATAATTGCCAGTCGATTCATCTTTGGCGATGGTGCACACATCTCCGATGTCCCATAACTGGAAAAGCGACATCCCCATCCAATTGTAGGCGATGCCGTTCTTGTAAGTACCAACCCACAGTGCATCATTGGAGTCAATCATGAGGCTCTGCACTGTGTTATCGGGTAGTGTACCTGGTATGTTTCGGATATTGGTGTGCTGATGTACCGTATGGTCCTTGTGGTCAAGCATCAGCATTCCTTGATGGTCTGTGGCTATCCATATCCTTCCATCTGAGTCTTCTCCCATGTCCTTAATGACAATATGAGAAGCCAGGGGTTGGTAGCCTGCCTCCAGCATCCATTGACGCTCGTTATTATACCATTTGTCGTGCAGAGCATCATATAGCACTGTGGTAATGGTATTGTAGACCCAATACAGATGATGCTGGTCGATGTATATACCGTATTCCATCGAAGACAGATTGGAACTCTCAGGAATATGTCGGTTAACCCAGACGACACGTTGGTGCTTACCATCGAATTTCACCAATGTACCATCGTTATAAACCATGATGACTTGCCCGTCTTCTTCAGCAAAGTCACTTACCTCGCCATTAGGAATCATGTTCTTACCTGTCCCTGCCTTGATAAGCGTTTGGCTGCCATCCTCAGCACTAATCCAGTAGCATCCCTTGCCACTGACCATCACATAGATGTTCTTCTGGCGGTCGATGAAGATTTCGTCAGGACTGTTTTCGATGCCATGCTGCCGCAACCAGTCTTCAACGCTGAGTTCAAAGGAGTCATTCAAGGGATTATAGCGACACCATGCTGTGGCTGTCTTAATCCACAGACAGCCGTCTTTGTCTTCCATGATGCGTTCTATACTGTTGTTAGGCAGAGCGACAGGATTGTCTGGGTCAGAGAAGTAGTTCTTGAATCGGAATCCGTCATATCGGTCAAGACCCGATGGAGTTCCGAACCAGATGAATCCCTGCCGGTCGTGAAAAATACAGTTGATTTGGTTGTTCGACAGTCCGTCGCTCAGTCCGATTACAGCGAAGGGCATCCGCTCTACCTGTGAACGGATAGCGGTAAAGGGAGTAAGGGACAGCAAGGTTATCAAAATGATTCTGTAAAATATCAGCATAGTAAGTTCTGTAGCAATTCCATCGATGTGTGCATCATGGGTAATCTTCTGCAAATATACACCTAATCTTTCATAGCGACAATAAAAAGAAATAGATTTCTGAAAAAAGTCACAGGCAAATCAATTGTGGAACCCACAGAACAAAAAAAAGGACGCGACAGGTCACGTCCTTAAAAGGGAAAATCTCTATGACTTTTCGTCTTAGGTCAATAAGGCCAGGAAGACGATGCCACACCTTCGGTGATGCCTTCCATAGACGGTTGGCAGAAGACGTTAAGCGTAGAACGGTTGAGGATGGTCATGGTGCCTTCTTCGCCATTCTGATTCGGGGAGTTGATGTCCCAAACCATCGGTACAATACCATTGTTTCCCGCCTGCAGGCATACTTCCCTGAACCACGACTTAACGGAACTGTTGTGCTGTGTCTGGTTTTCACTCAATTTGCGCCATTTCACACCACACTCACCTATAATCACGGGATAACCCTTATCGACGAACTTCGCCTTCATCTTGGAGAACTGCGATTTCAGATGGCTTTCCTCGCCCCATGTGGCATTGTGGCTGCTGCCTGAAACATGATTTCCACTTCCCCAGAACCAACTGGTACCACCATCACCACAGAAATCCCATGGGTCGTAGTAGTGTACCTCGACCATCGTGCAACCTTCGACATCATTGGGCATATCGAAACCTATGCTGTTGTCGGTAGCTGATGAGATATTAGTGCCTGGTGCCTGCACCACGAGCGTGCGATTAGAGTTGTTGCCACCAGTGGCACGTACTGCATCAATAAATGCTTGATTATAACGCTCAAGAATAGGTGTGAGGTCTTTATGGCGGTTATTGAAAAGGTTGTACTGCTGGAAAGGCTCGTTCAAACCAGCGAAAAGCAAATGCTCATCGTAGTCCTTGAATGTGTTGGCAATTTGTGTCCAGAGGTTTTGGAGTGTGGCGATTTTGGCAGAAATGGTTGCCTCACTCACAGCCTGATAGGAAGCTGTGCTGGCTGAGAAGCCCTCAACCTCAATCCAGCCACTGTCCCAATGGTCGTTGAGCAAGACATATAGACCATCAGCAACACAGTAATCAACGATTTCCTTCACGCGAGCCATCCAGGAGGCGTCAATGGTTTCGTTGGTACTGTGGATATACCATGAGCATGGAATACGCACAGACTTAAATCCCTGAGACTTCACGAAATCAATGATTTCCTGCGATGTCTTGGTCCTCTGCCAAGAAGTCTCGCCTCCTGAAGCCTCCATGGTGTTGCCGAGGTTCCAGCCAGGATACATGTTCTTGGCTATCTCCATTGCAGTGGCGTTGATACCTGTATTCGACAACCCTGACGCCTGTGTGACAGTCACACTTTCTGTGATATTGTTGAGGGTGAAAGAGATGGTAGCGCTACGTTCACCGCCATTGTTCTTAGCAATGGTAAAGGTCTCGCTGTAGTCCTGCATATTAGCACGAGTATTCACTCCTTTGGCCTGTGTAATCCAGTCGGAGGAGATAACCATCTCATAGTTGCCGTTAGTCTGTAAAGCGATAGTGATATTACCGCCATCAGCCCCTACAGACAAAGCCTTGGAAGAAGTAATGACCAGACCGTCGGCAGCGGTTTGAGTGACATTGATCGTTTTAGTGGATCCACTCACAGACACAGTGATGGTCGCCATGCGGTCATTGGCTTCAGTGTTCTCTGACACTTTGGCTGTAAAAGGATAAACCTTATCGGAGTTAGATGCCTCAGAAATGACGGTCAGCCATGAGACACTGCTTGCAACTGTGGGTTTCTGTGATGCCTGAACATAGAACTTGACTTCTCCCCCTGTGGTGGAGAAAACCATGTCGGATTTTGTCACAGTGAATTCCACCGAATTGTTGTCGCCATCGCTATCATCGCCTGACGAACACGACATCGCAGATGTGCAACACAACGACACGATGCAGAAAAGGATAAAATCCTTGAGATAATTCTTCATGATTCGCTGAAAAAGTGCCGGAGTGCAGAGTACCTGCACTCCGACGGATTGATTTGAAAAGTAACGAGTCAGACGGTTATTTCTTTCCTGGGATAATCACACTGTCGATGTTCACCTTCACACGTGTCGGGTCAACCAGCTCCTTCCAGAGGTCGTAGATTTCGATGGTCCAAACCACAGCGCCTGTGCATGCGTTTCCATCCAGCGGAGCGAAGACTGTGTAGGTGCCGTCGCCAGTGACCACTGATGATCCAAGACCATCATGGGTTTCTGTTCCCCACCAACTTGGCCACCATGCTGGAGTGGCATAACTGAGTTCCGTCTTATAGCTCTTGCTTGCGCCGTCGATGAGGTTGCCGTCGATGCCTGTGATGGTATAAGTGATAATCTGGTAGCCAGAGAAACTGAGGTCGCTGACATCCACACCAGCTCCCTTGGTATCACCATATTCATTGAAAATCTCGATACGTCCATCCGTACCGTTGCCATCCTTGTTGTTGAAGAGCACCTTCGAGTTATCAACATAGTACTGCATCTGGCTGTCGTCCACATCAAACTTGATGCTGTTGATTTCGGCCTTCACATTGTCTATGCCGTCACCAAGGGCGGTATGGAGTCCATCAATATCGATGGTGAACACAGAAGCTCCTTCGGCGGTGTTGCCACCAGTCTCCATCCAAACGGTATATGTGCCGTTTCCTGTGACATGGCAGTCGTACTTGCTGTTGAAACCCGACCAAAGCGATGGATCCCAACTTTCGTCAGCATATTCCAAGCCACCGTAGCAATCAACGCCTTCTGCCTCAATGCCACTGAGTGTGAAGGTCACAATCATGTTCTTCGAGAATTTGAGCTGCTGCACGTTAATTGGCGGGTTATTGGCTGTACCTGCACCATAGAGGTTGAAAATCTCGATGCGAAGACGACCATTGTTCTCAATGTCACCGTAGATAATCTTAGAGTTATCCACCTTGAGTTCGAATACAGGCTCAGCCTCGCGCACTGAACGCAGTGCGAGACCAAGATGGCGCTCGCTGTTGCCGATTGTTGCGCCATTGCTGTCGAAACATAGCGTCTTGGCATAGTCTCCATTGATGGTGTTGACATTTCCTGTCCAGTAAAGACCCTGAACGGATGCATCATTCACGTTGCCGCCTTTGCGGTAACCTGCGGCAGGGAAGAAAATGGAATTACCATTCTTGGCCGTAAACTTCACACCTTTCACTCCCTCTACTTCTGTCCATTCCTGGGTGGTTCCGTTGAGCAGTTCCTCATAGAGCGCTTGGGTCGGCAAGTAACTGACCTTGGTAGCCTCGCCGTCAATAGAAGCGCTAAGCGCTGAAGCCACATCGTTGGCAGTCTGTGAGATATCCTCAGTGGCGTAATGACCATTGAAATCAGAAGTGAGCAGACCGGTGACATCACCGAAACCAAAGAGGCGGCCCATCTGTGACTCATGCTCAGCACCGATGTTGTACTTAGCCCAAAGCACGCTCAGGCCCAGATCGACATATTCCATTTCTTTAGTCTGGGTGGTGAACGACTTCACATCACCCAACACCACACTGCTGCCCATCTTGAAGTAGGAAGCATAGTAGTAAGTGCGGCCAGGAAGCAAACGGTCGGCAGTGACAGAGAAATTTTTCTCTGCTGAAGTGAGGACATACTCGTCACCCTCGTTGGCTACCACACCGTCTTGTGAACTGCTGACTCTGATACCGTATTCCACAGAGGTAGCACCAGCGTTGATGAGTTCAGCGGAAGCATCTGCCACACCACCCAAAACAGCACTTACGGAAGTGATGGAAGTGGCCTCTGCAGTGGCAATACGCGCGTCTGTGGTTGTGAAGTTCTTGGTGTCACCGAACTTGGTCACCTTGCCTTGAAGTGTGACGTAGGTGGCATAATAGTAGGTCTGTCCCTTGGTCAAGCCGGTGATAGTGGCAGTGACTGCTCCAGTGGCAGCGTCAAGGCTGCCTGTCTGTTTCTTACCGGCGGTAGGGTCGGATGTCGTGGAATAATACACACCCACCTCATAGGAAGAGGCAGAATAGGCAGAGAGGTCGAGTACCGTACCCTCTGTCACAGCAGTGGTGGCAGTGACCACGGCGTCACCAGTGGTGACAGCAGATATGATGTCGCCAGTAGCGTAGGAGTAGTCGTCATCTGAGCATGAAGTGGTTGCTAGAACTAACGACAACAGAAATGCACCTGCCAAATATTTTGTTTTCATATTCGAATACTTGTTTATGATTATTGATTGTCTGGATGAAGGTAGCCGGCCCAGAAGGAGCAGGCCTGCCTTCAAATGCTATTCTTCAGGATTCATCACGTTGCTGCCGCAATCGAAGGTGACGTGAACGGTAACTTCGAGAGAACTGTTGAACACATACTTAGGTGCATCGCCTGCAGTGGCACCCCAAGGATTAAGGATATAGCGACGAGCGGTGGAGAGGTCGCCATCAGCAGTGCCACGGTCGATGGCCGCATCGTCAAACGTAATCTCATTGCCGTCACACTTGATGCTCTTGACCACGATATCGCAGTTGTTGTGGTCCTTGTACAGTTTGGCGATATCGAGGAACATACCGTAAGGCTCACCGCTGGCACCATTGATGGTGAAAGTGTAGTCACCGTCGCCCGTGACAAAGACATCGTCGCTGTACTGGAATGCCCAGCCAGTGTCGAAATACGAGAGTGTAGCCTTGTATCTAACTACCTCACCTCCACCTGCCACGTATGGCTTGAAGTGATAGCCCTGATACTGATAGGTCTCCCCTTGGTCATTGACCTCATCGCTTCCGAGCCAGAGGTCGGAGATGCCACCTGAGTAATCATCAACGGCTACTGACAGCACCTTGAGTGTATTGTCGCTGTTGGCTTTGAAGCGAGCCAGACCGTCGCTTGAGAGTGTGGCTGTTGGCAATCCTTTCTCAAAATAATACGTACCGTCGTCGGAAAGGGTGAATGTTCCTGTGATACTATTGCCGTCGGGGGTCTCGCAAGTGTATGTGCCTGCTGTGCGGTCGAAGGAGAGTTTGAGGTCGCCTATATCCTCAAGTGCTTCGGAAGTGATGCCCTTGGGCGAGCCATAAAGGTCGCACCAGTCGTACGGGAGTTCATCGGCACTGAGTTTGAAGACCATCTGCTTCTGTGTCTTGGGCTCCACATAGTCGCGCCAACCGTCAATGAGCGAGATAGAAGGAGTCTCAGGCACTACGTTGGCATCGTAACTGTCGCGGAATTCCTCAGAGATGAAGTTGTAGGAGAGGAGGCAAGGCCCCTCATTGGGGTCATTGTCGCGAAGCACGGCCAACTGCATGTGGTTCTCGTCAAGTGCGAGGATAGTGATGTTGCCCCACTGGGTGACAATGGCATCGCGTCCTGGATCATGGATAATCTCGGCATCTGTAATCTTCATGGTGTGGTTATCCACATCCATCTGGAACGTACCGTTCATGGTGCGGCCATGAGCATGATCCACAACTGAGATGTTGGCGCCACCTTGAAGTGAGAAAGTCATGCTGCCGAAGTCGATGGCACCGGTATCGCCGAAGAGCCAACTGCCTTGTCCTGCCCAGTCGGCGCCCCAACTCCATGAGTCGCCACCAACTGACTCACCCAGAGTGACGGATGCCCAGCTGTCATTAGTGCCGTAGAAATAAAGCGGACCTGCGAAATAACGGCAGCGTGCCTGCTCATCGAGGTCGAGATACCAGGTCTTGCTGTTACCCACACCGCCTGTGAGCATGGTCCAGAGCTCGTCGTTGACAAAATCGGCACAGAATGTGGTGAGGTTGAAAGTAGCATAATCGCCATACACAACACCACCGCGTGTCTCCACACCCATTCTTACTTTGTACTCACCCTCGAAAGGCAGTTTCAGAGTCACTTCCTTGCCTTGGGCGCGTCCCTGTGGATGGTCCCAGAGAATCTGATAGTTGTCAGGCAACAGGCTCTTCAGATAGACAATGTTGGGGTTGGCGGCATCCTTCTCGATGGTGTAGGCCAGTCCTTCCACCAATTCCTCGGGTGTCTTATCGACGCTGCCCAAACTATAGTCTTCTGGCGAACAAGCAGCGATGCCGAACAGCAGCACCAAGCTTGTCAGTAGAGAATATATATATTTGTTGGTTTTCATATTTCGAATAGTTTTTATTGGTGATGATTGTCCTTGATTACCAACCCGCATTCTGCTTGAGCACATTGTTCGACAGCAGGATCTGGGTGTTAGGAATCTGCATGAATCCTCTCTTGGAGGTGATGTTGGCAGCAGTGTAAGCGACTGTTTCCTCATTACCGCCTGTGGTCACAGCCTCGCCTGAATTCACAATGGCATTGGCTGCAATGGAAGCATCGGCATCCTGACGACGGAGGTCCCAGTAACGCTGTCCCTCGAAAGCGAACTCCAGACGACGCTCCTCAAGGATATTGTCTTTGCTGAGGTTCTTCTGTACATAGGATGAACTGAGCGAAGTGGTGCCGTCGCCATTGTCCACGGTGTAAGCGCGCTCGCGCACCTGGTTAAAGTAGTTTTGAGCGCTGTTGGCTCCAAGTTCAGCTGCCATGAGCAACACGTCGGCATAACGCATCACCACGTAGTCGATGGGCTGCGAAATCTGGAAGTCGCCGGCCATTACGTCGTTGTAGTAGTGGGTAAGATTCCAACTGCCATCAGCACCCTGAAGATAACCTGAACGTGCTGTGTACTTTTTGTTGAAGAAGCCCGTGTACTCGCGCTGGTCATCAATGGCTTTCTTGTATTCGTCCATCGAGGCGATTCCTTCAGCAGTGAGGTTGATGATGCTGGCGTCACGGCGTTGGTCGCCGTTGAGGAAACTGTTGTACATCTTCCTTGGCACAGTGGCGCCACCCCACCCTTGTCCGTAAGGAGCCTTGAATGTGCCACCACGGATAGAGAACATTTGGATAGCGTTGTTACCACCGCTGTTGCCATTGTAGTCGGAAGTGTAGTTGAACTTCATCGAGAGAATGGTCTCAGCATTGCCGTCGCCTGCGTAAGTGCTGACCTCTGACCAGTTGCCACTGGCGTCTTGCTCCCAGGTTGTGCTGGCGCAATACCAGAGATTCTTGTAAAGAGGAATGAGTGAGTACTCCTTGCTGTTGATGATGTCCTCCAGTCCCTGTAATGCCTCAGCCTTGGTCAAGTTGCCTGGCTCGCCACCATACACGCCGTTGTAGAAGAGATAGACACGAGCGAGGAGCGACTTGGCGGCATAGGGAGTGATGCGGCCATCGTTGTTGGCGGCATCGCTCTTGGGATAAGCGGAAGCGGGTATATTCTCTGCGGCGTACTTGAGGTCGGCTACAATCTGTGCATAAACAGAGTCGGGTGCGGCCTGTGGCACATTCTCGCTGGTAGGTGCTGTGAGCAAAGGCACGTTCTCGAAGATGCGCACGAGGTCGAAGTAGCAGAGGGCGCGGAGGGCGCGTGCCTCACCCATATACTGTCCATGGATAGCGTCTGATGTCCAGGCGATATCGTTCTCATGGCTGATGAGTTCGTTGCAGCGGTAGATGGCCTCGTAGTAGTACTGCCAGAGGTTGTTGAAGAGATCGACCTGAGAGGGGTCTTCGTTGATGCTGAATCGGTCAACCACCTGCGAGTTGCGGGCGTCGTTGGCACCAGTGCCGCCATAGCACTCATCGGATAGCAACTCGGAAAGATAGAGGAAGCAGAATGTGGGGCCATGGGAAACCGTGCACTGCCATCCGTCGTAGCAACCTATCAATGCGCGGGCAGCATCGGTTTCGGTCTTGAAATAATTTCCTGTCGTGGTGTCGGTCTTCGACTCGGTGTCGAGGAAATCACTGCTACAAGAGGCGATACCCAGCGTGAGCAGACCCAAAGCAACTGTTTTCAATATATTTGTTTTCATATCTAATAATCGTTTATATGTCATCTGTTACTACTAAAATTTGAGGTTCAGACCGAAGAGGAAGGTTCTTGGACGTGGGTAATAGCCGAGGTCAACACCCGATACCCATCCGTCAGTACCGAAACCGATTTCAGGATCCATGCCGTCGTATTTAGTGAGGGTGAAGGCGTTCTGCACCTGAGCATAGAGGCGACACTGGCTGATGTACTTGCAGTTGAGGAGTTTGGCGAAGTCGTAACCCAATGTGATGTTGGAGATGCGGAGGAAGTCGCCATCCTGGATAAAGAGGTCGGAGAACTGGTAGTTGATGTTGGTGTTGGTCACGCGCGGAATCTTGTTGGAAGTGCCTTCACCCGTCCATCGCTCGAGGATGGCCTTGGTGTAGTTGGCTGTAGTGCTTCCGACGTTGCGGTAACTCTGAACAATCTGGTGTCCTGCCTGTCCGTTGGCAGTGACGGAGAAGTCAAATCCCTTGTAATCGAAACCAAGGTTGAAACCGTAGGTGAAGTCGGGCATGCCGTTGCCGAGGTTCACCTTGTCGGCGTCGTTAATCTGGCCGTCGTGGTTGATGTCGTAGTATTTCACGTCGCCCGGCTTCACATCTGCCTGGAGCACACCATTGCCTGCCGTAATCCAGTCTTTGATCTCCTGCTGGTTCTGGAAAATACCGGCTGTCTTGTAACCCCAGAAATAACCGATGGGCTCACCGTTTGAGGCACGGTAGAACTCAGTGGAGTTGTCGTAAAGCATATTGCTCTGTCCGTGGATGATACCATCCTCATTGGGGATGTTGCCTACCTTGTTGTGGTTGTAGGCCATATTGGCATTGACATAGTAGTTGAAGTCACCGATGTTGTCTCTCCATCCGAGACCGAACTCTATACCTGTGTTCTTCACGTCGCCACCGTTGATATAAGGTGCTCCTGTTCCTGCTGTAGCCAGGATTGGTGGCTGAACGAGCCAGTCTTTTGTCTTCTTCACGTAGAAGTCGAAAGTGAGGTTCAAACGGCTGTTGAAGAAACGGGAGTCGAAGCCGACATCAAACTGCTCAGAGGTCTCCCAAGTGATGTCCTCGTTGGCGAGGCGACTGGCGTAGGAACCCCACTGGTCGGCTGTGCTGCCAAGGGTGGTACCGAAGTTGTAGTAGATGTTGGAGAATGTGACAGGAGCTGTGTACATATAGTTACCGATATTCTGGTTACCCACCTGTCCCCAACTTGCGCGGAGTTTGAAGAAGTCCATGACCTTCGTCACTGGCTCAGCCCATTTCTCATTGGTGATGACCCAACCAGCGCTGACTGATGGGAAAGTACCGAAGCGGTGACCTTTGGCAAAACGCATGGAACCGTCGCGGCGCAACGTCACTGTGGCCATATAGGTCTCCTTGTAGTTCCAACTGGCACGTCCGAAGTAACTGACCATACGGTCCTCGTCCCAAGGAGAGCCACTGAGACTGAGGCCGTCGGAAGTGGTGGTGCTAGTACCATTGCTCACGTAGGCGTATGGCCATGTGTCGAATCCAGCGCGAAGAGAACCGTTGGCGGCATAGAGGCTGCTGCCGTTTGAACGGTAACTTTCCATACCAAGGAGGACATCAAAGTTGTGGTCACCGAGGTCGAACACATAGTTGAGGGTGTTGGTCCAAGTGATGCCGAATCCGTCGCTCTTGCTCTGGCTGGCTGATGTGCGGGTATTATTGTTGGAATAGATGGAGAACTGGTACATGGGGGTAAAGCCACGGTAGTCGTTGGAGTCGTACTTCACACCGAGTGTGGTCTTGAAATGCAGGTTCTTGATGAACTGGAAGTCTGCATAAATATTGGCCAGTGCTGTGACATTCTTGCTCTTGTTATTGACCGTAGTCATCATGGCTCCGTAGGGGTTGCCGTCTGCGTTGTACCAATCAGAGTTGGATGTGTCGTTATAGGGACTGTCGTAAATATTGTTGTCGCTATAGACAGGTGCGATAGGTGAAGTGCCGAAAGCACTGCGGAGGGTGTTGTTGTATTGATTACCCACACTGATGCCTCGTTTGGTGTAGTAAATCAATGCCATCTGCTCGCCCACCTTGAGGAAGTTGTCGATAACATCGTATTCGGAGTTGACACGGAAATTGTAACGCTCGTAGTTCGACACCTTGCTGCCACCTACGATACCTTCCTGGTTCATGTAACCGAGACTGAAGGCGTAGTTGCCTTTGTCGGAACCACCGCTGATGCCGATGTTGGCGCTGGAAGTGGTGGCATTGTCCTTGAACATCTGGTCCACCCAGTCGGTGTCATAAACACCGTCGCGAATGGTATTGCCATTGTCATCAAGCAAGAGGTTGCCCTGAGCATCGCGCTTGAGACGCCAGATGGACTGGATATTGTTCCAATCGTAAGCTGTGCCACCTGAATTGATGTTCTGTTCGTCCATGATGGTCATGTATTCATGCGCATTGAGCATGTCGGCCTTTCGAGCCACATTCTGCCAACCGATATATCCGTCGAATGAAACCACAGCCTTGCCTGACTTACCTTTCTTAGTCGTGACCAATACCACACCATTGGCTGACTGGTTACCGTAGATGGCAGCCGAGGCGGCGTCTTTGAGCACGTCGATGCTCTCGATGTCAGCGGGATTGACTGTGGCAATGTCTCCACGCACACCGTCGATGATGTAGAGTGGCCCTGAAGAACCTGTAGTGCCCAAACCACGGATATTGACCTTGAGGCCTTCTCCAGGCTGACCACTCTCGGAAATAATGGTCATACCAGGTGTCTGCCCCTGTAATGCCTGAAGGGGGTTGGTGGTGTTGAGTTTGGCCACGTCTTCACCTTTCACTTGCAGTGTGGCTCCTGTGACCAACTTTTTCTTCAAGGTACCGTAACCGACGACAACCACATCTTCGAGTGAATTGGTGTCTTCAACGAGTCGGATAGTGTAATTGTTGGCAGCACCCACTTTCACATTCTGTGTGATGAAGCCAATGTAGGAGACAACAAGCGTCTGTCCAACCTCAACATCCAGTGTGAAGTTACCATTGATGTCGGTGGAGGTACCGTTGGAAGTACCTTGAATCACCACATACGCTCCGATAAGTTCCTCTCCGTCGGAAGCGGAGACAACCTTACCCGAGATGGGCTTCGCCTGAAGTGAACCTGCTTGCAAAAAATTCATTGCCGGCAGCAGCAACATGAATGCCAGTGCCGCAACTTTGCCCAGAACTGAGTTCTTGCAAATCATTTGTAACGATTTACTCATGGAAAAAATGATTGATTAATGATATAGTTATTTTAGTTTTTGATTCTTGATTCCTTTACCTGTTTCCATGTCGGCTGGTTTATACATATATATAAAAAGAAGTACCCGCCAAACGTTAATTCGACGGGTACAAAATTATGATGTAATGCTAAAAATGGCGTGATAAAATGTTAATACCTACGTATCGTTTCGTTAACTAACCGATTTTAACGTGAAAAATGGCTATTTACCTTAACTCCGAAAGTAGTTAGTTCCTTCTACTGCTTGAATTCAAAGTGCTGGTAGTCTTTCATGGTGCGCCAAGCGCCACCCCAGTTGAATCCTTCGGCAATAAACTTTTTATATGCGAGGTCGTTTCGGTCAATTTTATAGGGAATGTCTTTCCTGGTGGCACGGTTGAAGGCATACTTCCTTCCCGTCTTGGGCAACACTTCTGTCACCCCATTACGGGTTCTGACGAAAGGATTATAGAGAGGATTGAGGTCGAGTGCAAGCCCTTTAGCATGATTCGACAGATGCTGTGTCCCAGGAACAGGACGATAGTTGAAACAAGAGGTGTTGTTGGCCTTCATTGACAGGTCGTCATCGGCATTGAAGTCGTCAACCAGGCGCATACTCTCTATCTTGTAACCCGCATCATAGAGTGAGCGGAATATCCTTACCAATTTGTCTGCTATGATGGCATTGCAAACCATTTCCCCGAGTTGGATGTTTCCCTCTGCATTACGGTGCAGCACTTTCAGATACCTCAGCTGTTCACGAGGTACAGGACAACCTTTCTTGTACGACTTGTTCCACATTCTGGCGAACACCTCATCGCTGATGGTTTCAGCCACAAAGCATTTGTCTATGCCATAACCACTGACTACTGCCGCATCAACTACAGTTCCTGCTACCCAAGAGCTTGGAAAGATAGGCTTATCGGCGGTTTCAGTAGTCTGGGCATATAATCCGGCAGACACGAACAAACAGCACGTGAAAAAGAAAGCGTGATAGAAAGAAGATGAACGTTTCATTGCTGTAGTATTTGTTCAGCGTGAATCTTGGTTTTGATTTCCTTTGGAGTGAAGATTTTCACAACCTCACCTTGTTCGTTGATGATGAAAGTGGTGCGAAGAGTGCCCATGTAACTACGGCCATACATCTTCTTTTCAGCCCAAACACCGAAAGTCTCAACAAGCGCCTTCTCTGTATCAGCAATCAGGTTGAAAGGGAGGTTGTTCTTCTCAATGAATTTTTGATGCGACTTGTCGCTATCCACACTGACTCCAAGCACTTCATAACCAGCATTCTTTAAGTCATCGTAATGGTCACGAAGGCTACATGCTTCAGCCGTACATCCTGCAGTGCTGTCCTTGGGATAGAAATACAGCACCAGTTTCTTACCTGCGAAATCACTCGCTTTCACTTCCTCTCCTTTTTCGTTCTTACCGAGGAGAGACGGTATTTTGTCACCTATATTCATAATAGCATAATTTAATGTCGCAAGTTACAACTTTTTAGTTATACATAACGCATGAGGAGGAAACAAATCTGCTAACAATCGAAAAGAGACAGAAAAAGGATGCCAATTGGCATCCTTTTTCTTATTAACCTTATAGAATTGATTTAGAAGTTGTACTGCAAACCAATGTTCAAGGCATTCAGCACATTCTGGCGTGCAGATACTTCAGAAGACTTGAAGATATCGTGGTGACCGAAGAATGTGTAGATGTTATGCTGATAGAAAATCGATATTGGTCTGCTCAACCTGATGCTGAAATTCATACCTGCATGCATACCCATATAAGCCTTGGTAGAAAGGTCCATGAAATCATGATGATAATACTTATTAGGATCAAGGTTGGTGTCATAGCTGTCGCTTTCGCCACAGTAGATGCCAAGAACTGGACCCAACATCAGATTCACGTTCAATTTTGACGATGGTTTACCGGATCTGAACAAATTGAGCAAATTCAACTGGTAATCAAGCGAAGTCATGCTGAGAGTGACGTTACGCTTCATATGCGCATAATACTTAACTGTCTTACCGTCAGATTTGCGTGTGAAATAGTACGGTGTTAAGGCGTCATAGTAAGCGTCGTTGAGAATCTCTTCATTCAAACGGATACCATTGATATTGTCGAAATTATAACCTGCGTAAATCAAGCCATTAATCTTATGTTTGCCTTTGCCGGTATAATATCTCTGCTGGAAGAAGAAGTTGGTACCGCCACCAACACCGACAAACCAACCTTGGTTCTGACTGTAGCTCTCAGCTGACTCGCGAGCGAAGTCGTTGTTGAGGAACACTTTCAAACCAGCCTTGAGCGCGAAGAAATCATGACGATAACGCTTGTCGACAAATTTACCCCCAGATCTCGCGGGTTGCTTGTGAATATAATGCGTGAACAGTGGCTCAATCTCGAAATGGATGTTGTCAGAGAGGCGTACCCAAATCTGACCACCATAACGATAACCATAATACCAGCGACGCTCTTGTTCAATCCTCCAGTCGTTAATAAGAGGATGAATCATAGCCAACTGACCGATTTCAAGACCAGCGAGGAAATTCACGCCGACAGGGGCATTCCAGTTATAGTGACGGGTGAAACCAAGTGGATTGAGCAAGGCATCAAACGAAGCGGAGATTGAACCGAAAAGATGTCTTTGCTGATAACCTGGCATATCACCACGACCGCGTACCTCATATTGCTTCCACTTGTTGAACGAAGCATTGGCACCGATACGAATACCTGTAGCACTCGACATCCACCATCCAGCGTATGCAGAGAAAGCGGGGCCACGGCTGTCAGATGGAGTGATGTTGCTCCTACCCATATTGCCGAACTGAGAGATACCACCTTGATATTCAAGGAAGAGTGGTCTTCTTTCATTAACCGACTCAGCATCGTCGCGGAAATAACGCTGGAAATCCTCGAAATGCTTCTTGAACTGTCCTGCATTGAACTTGTAAGAGAGCCTGTTGTCGAAGTAGTAAATATACTTGAAGTTGGTCTTGAAAGCCACATCATACTTATGGAAATCTGGCTGTTTGAAATCCATGTCGGTGTGGTTAGACATCAACATCACCTGAGGCTCGACAGCCAAACTTGAGTGAGTACCTGCAAAAAGCTTGAACTGGAGACCGGCATGCGCATTGTAGTCCCACTCATTTCTTGGCCAATGCTTATCACCATTGGCCGGAAGCCTCTGGTAAGAAACACCAATACCAAAGAATGGAGATACTTCAAATCTACGGTCTGGACGGTATCCGTAAAGATATGACGACAGGTTGAGCATATAGTCGATATCGCCTTCGAAATAACGGTAGCCATTTGACTTTCCCTTGAGGAAGGCTAAACCTATCTCACCACCAATACGGAATGAGCTGACCCAGTTGATTTGTTTACCCACATGCAAATGACCAAGAGTCATGGGAGTGAGTTTCCGAGAGGAGTTGGGCTGAGAGAACAATTGAACACCAGAACCACCTTCAATGAACCAGTTGTTCCAGAAGTTACCTTTCTCGAAAATGTCACCCTTAAAATAGTGACGACGTTCAAGCGCATAATCGAGTGCATTGAAACTATCGGCTGTTCTCACCATGTAACCAAGCGAGTCAACAACGATAGTGTCATTAACCCTAACATGCTCCTCTACAGCAGTGATACTGGCAACACTGTCGACATCCACTTCCTCGACATGATTGACAGCATTAGCCATCACAAACGTGCCTATACTCAATATTGCAACTAAGGATCTCTTTAACATAGTTTATTTATGATTTGAGCATTCAAAAGGAAATCTATTCCTTATGAAATTGTGTTTATATCAATCTTACTTGTTCTTTATCGCTTGTCTGTAATTTACGGAAACCATTTACTGATTCCTTCTGGAACGTCTAGACCTTCTTGAAGGTTCTTCTGCATCTTCTTCCTCTACGGCCTCGTTGTTCTTCCTCATCATGAGGGCATTGAACTTAGCACGGTACGCGTTAGCACGGTCCTTAACGTATGGATGAGCCTCACGTGTCTGATCGGGAATATTGGCATCGGTGAGATAGTACTTGTAATACTTCTGGTCGAGGTCAAAGCTGTGCTGCAGATAAGCGAGGAAATTAGGAACAGAATCCTCAACAATCTTCATTGCCTCATCCACACCAAGCTCATTCATCAACTGAAGAACTTCCTCCTCGGAGAATTCAGATTCGGAAACTGACCTCACACCCTTGATATACCACTTCTTGGCGCTGTTGTCAGGAAGTGCGTCAACCAACTGGTTCACGTACTCGTCACTAAGTCCCAACTCCGGCTGGAGTTCATGACAGAGCACTGCGTTGTTGATATCACTGGTGCCTCTCACATACTCCAGCGCTCTCATGGCCCTACGCTGCTCATCAGCAGTCTTGTTCTGCTTGAAGAAGAGTGTCTCGAGGTCCGTGAAGGCCTTGATTTCGTAGTTATCTTGAGTGTCAGGCAAGAGGTTGGCCAAGTGAGCTGCCTCAGCAAGTTTTCCTTGTCTGAAGTACATGATAGCCTGGTTGGCTACAATAGCCGGACGGTTGACGGTGTATTTGTAGTCATTTTCGACAGAGATTGGACGTACCACATTCAGTCCGACATTGAAATCCACAAACGGTGCAAGAATCGAAATGTCAGTGGAATCATGCTCGATGCAGTATACCGCCATTCTGTTGGCTACGTAAGCTGCAAATGGACTGTATTTGGATGTACTCCTGTCTTTCAACTCATTATAGCACCTGATAGTCAGCTTGTCAAGTTCTGCTGGATCCTTGATCTGATTGAAGAGGTGGTAGTAGTCACCATTTGAGAAGATATTCTCACCACCCTCACGATAAGAGCGGTCGTTGTAGTAAATCCAAAGGGCTTCCTCAGGTTCAAGAATCTTGTTCTGGCGTACTGTGTAAGTACATTTCATAATACGCTGGTTCTTGAGAATCTGCTCAATCACTGTAGGATAGATGGCCATATTACGGATAGCGCCTTCACTATTGGTAGTAGCATAACCACGCAACTGGTTGGCCTCCTCACGATAACCGCGATTGTCAAGAGAATCAGCTACGTCCCTCCATGTGTACACATGAGGAGTGGTGCTGCGAACACTTGCCGAGCTGACATAAGGACGAATCATGTTGAGTGCTGTTTGAGCACGCGATTCTGACAAGCGGACGTTGAAAGCGTCGCTACCTTCAGGTGATGCTGTACCCATGATGGTCACATTCATCAAGGAACGTCCATAAGAACGCAATTCCCTAATGAGGTAGTTCAAGTTTGAAGTGTTGATAGAGTCCTGTGTCAAGCGGTTGGTGCCGACGATGAACTTGAGTTCAAGGTCGCGTGGAACCTCACGGGTCATTGAGTGAGGGATTTCATAGAACTCTTCAGTGAGTGGCATCTCCTTTTTAGCAAAACCAGCGTCAAGCATCTTCCAAGGCTTTCTGGCATTGCAAGAACCCATATTGGTTTTGTTGTCATAATAGATATGAGTATAGTCAGCGAGGCATACTCGCGAAACCCACTTGTAGGTCTTATCCACATCTGGTTTGGGATAAGTGTATTGCCAGTTCAGCACGAGCTCATCGCCGTCAAGAACGGGGTTCTCATAATAATAAGGTGCGATGGGGTCGTTTCTGTCATAGTCATAGCTCTTGCGACGCTGCTGGGTGTGGTGATATTGACCTCCTTCATACACCAGCGGAGTAAGATACTGTACAGTGTCTTCTGTCTGACAGTCGATGACAGCAGGTTGGAATATCAGACGTGACTGCTTACGAGTATATTTCTCAGGCAATGCAACGCTCACGTTCCAATGGAGGTCTGAACCCTCATCCACTGGAGGCAACTCACGAATGCTGACATTGGTGTAATCACCTACTACCTCCACATTGCGAAGGATAATTCCGTCCTCTTCGGTGAACTCGATATTGTAAGACAGTTTCTGTCCGTCGATTGGAACGTACTTCACTGCACCCTCAAAGAACACGAGCAGGGCTCCGTCAACTGAAATGTCTGCCTCGAAGTGTCCTTCATAGTCAGCTTTCACTATATCATTAGCGTTGATGTTGACAGTGTTGCGCTCTTCCTTGCTTCTTGCGCGGTAGTTCTGTGCCACGACCTGTGCCTCTCTCGAGTTATCGAAAATATAGACATTCTGTGACAGTGGTACGCTTTCACGTTGTCCCGCGGTGTTCTTCAAGGTCTTGTAAACCTTACCGTTGATATGAATCACCTGTGCAGTGGCATCACTTGCATACCCAACCAGGAATAAAATCAATATGACTGAAAGTCTAAGTATATTCTTATAAGTCGTCATCTTGCTGTCATTTATTATCATTAAATATTATGCAAAAAACTTGTTCGCCCAACATTCAGATTATCTGAACATGTACATGAGGGAGATACCTATCTTTGTTGGAATGATGGTACTTCCTACTTGTGACCTATAGGCATCGGGATGGTTGTACATCTCAGCACCGTTTGCTCCGGGGTAGTACACTTTCTGATGGTACCAGACGAGTCCGAGTCCAGCGTGGCAATCAACAGCCACTCTTCTGGATAAGTTGAACACATAACCGAAAGTCATTCCGACACCGGCTGCGTCACCTTTGTGAATCTTGTCTTTCCATTCTGCCTTGTAGGAAGCAAGCAAACCGCCAATACCCACAAAATGGTGGTTCATGGGGCGTCCTCCGAACCAGTATCTGTATTCAGGCTGTATAGCCAGTCCTTTAGCATGCTTACCATATGGATGATATCCTCCGAGCACATTCAGTCCGATTGTACTGCGGTCGCCGATGACCATTTCCACTCCGAGATCAGGAATAGCAAGGGCATCGGATGCAAGGTTAGTATTCACTGCTATCATCTGTGCCTTAGCACAAACCGAGCCCACCATTAAAGCTAATATTAAATATAATTTTTTCATCTGAAATATCTTTTATGCTTTAGAGCTTGCTGTATCGTAATTAAGTGTATCTATTTGCAGACCATTATCTGTTGCGCTTTGCGGCGGCCTTGGCGGCTTCCTTCTCTGCGGTCTTGGCGGCCTTGGCGGCTTCCTTATTGGCCTTCAACTGGGCCTTGGCGCGCTCTTTCTCGGAGGCGTTAGCCGCTTTCTGAGCTTCCTTCTCTGCTTTCTTGGCCTCCTTCACGGCAGCCTTCTGAGCTTTCCTCTCCTCCTTGGTCAATTTCACGCTCTCACGTCCCTCGTCCCTTTGGATATAGTCCTTGTTGGCCTTGACTGCCTTCTGAGCTTCTTTCTCAGCTTTCCGCTGGGCTTTGGCGGCTTCCTTCTCAGCTTTCATCTGAGCCTTGGCTGCCTCTTTCTCAGCCTTGAGCTGTGCCTTCTGTGCCTCTGCCTCTATCTTCTGCTGCTCTTTCAGCACCTTGGCCTCTTGCTTTGCAACCTGTAAGGAGTCATGGCGTATCTGGCGCTCCCTCTCAGCTCTTTCACGTGCAAGCTGACGCTCGTTGACTCTTCTCCTGTAAGCATCGTCAACCACTTCTCTCTTTCTGTACCTGTCCTTGATGCCAGGGCCGAAGCGGTAGATGAAACTCATGCTGAGGTCATTGACCATTGGAATGACATGCCAGTCTTTCTCGGGTTCATAGATATATCTGTTGGCATTGGGGTCGCGATGGAACTTCTGTTCCTTAGTATACATGGCACCAAGGTTAAGTCCCAGTTCGAAATCAACATTGCTGCCATTACGGTAGGCATAAAGGCGCTTGGCAAAACCGAGAGAGACACCTCCCATCCATCCCTTGCCTTTATATCCATTCTTGGAGAACTTAATCTGGTAGTCATCGTAACTGCCATAAAGACCTACATAGTATGCGAAATACTTAGGAGTGCGCCAATACTTACGGAGCTCTGCCCTAAGTTCTTTGATGTCATACACATTATAGGTGACTTTTGGATGACTTGTGCTGGGGTTATACCTTCCATACACACCAATAGTCCATTTACTCCAGTTCCGGTTGGCCAAATCAAACTCAAAACCGATGTTCGGGGTGAGTATCAACCAATCGAAAGCATTTGTCTTGATGGCAAAACGTTCACCAAAACTCAATGTGTCAAGTCTATTTGAATATAAACCCGTGCTTTGGGCTGACACACTAACAGGTTGTAACAAACCCATAACAAAGAGCAGTCCTGTAAACAGGCACTTTCTGAAAATCTTCCTTGTCATCTGTATTTCTTATTGTTAGAAACAATTAATAATATCGGTAAAAAAGGTGTTTCAAAATTGTATATACTTTGCAAAGGTAAACCAATTTTTCATACTACACAACTGTTTTGTCGTTTTTTTTGTTTTAAAGCGCCGTTTTTAATAGCATAATGACCTTTTTACCCATATTCATAGCGTTAAAAAAGGTTAAATCTTCAATAAACAAAAAAGACAGCCGACGAATTGATGTCGCCAGCTGTCTTTTTTAAAAGAGTCTTTCAAAAGGAATTATTTCACTGGACTGGTCATGCCCACTTCAATGCGGTTGCCACTCTTGAAGATTTTCTTTGCCACAGCCTGTATGTCGGCAGGTGTCACACTATTGACAAACTCGAGGTAGCCTGTGTGGAAATCAAGGTTGCGACGCACCTTATTCTGAATGATTGACGACCAGTAACCATTCTTCTTCAGGTTCTCGGTATAGGTGCGGTTGAGATATTCCTTCACTTTCTGCACGTCTTCCTCCTTAGGGCCATTGTTGATGATATCCTCAACGCCCTTATAGATGATTTCTGTCATGTAGGCGCGCTTCTCAGGGGCTGTAGGCAATGTGATGGTGAACATCGCCTCCTCTTCAGGATAAGGTCTGAGACCTCCGCTGACGCCCACACTGTAAGCACCTCCCTCGTCCTCACGTACGGTCTGGGTGTACATCATGTCCATCACCTGGTCGAGGAAATCAACAAGCACATCATTCTTCATGTTGTACTCCATTGGTGCGTGGTAGAGGAAGAGAACAGTGGCGTTTGGCGTTTCCTGCTCCTTCTCAAAGACGTTAGTGGCTTCGCCTTTGGCCATTTTCAAGCTGATGTCTTTGTATTTCTCCTTACCCTTGAGTACTGGTAAAGTGGCGATGTACTGGCAAAGAAGGGGTTTGAGAGCATCCATGTCGATATCGCCGATAAAGAAGAAATCGAAGTCGTCGGCATCAGCAAACCTCTCCTTATACATCTCGAGCAGCCGGTCGTAATTGATTTTATCCACATCCTCGCTCTTGAATCTCAAAGCGCGGGGATTATTATTATAGACCACCTTTATTATGGTATCCTGAAGGGCTGTGGTAGGATCAAGATCTTGGTTCTTGAGTTGATCTCTGACACGGGATATAGTGGATTTGAACACTTCGTCGTCTCTTCTCGGAGCTGTGAAACGCAGGTAGGTGAGTTGCATCATGGTCTCAAGGTCTTTCTTCACGCAACCGCCGCTGACCGACTCAGTGTTCTGTCCTACGCTGGGACTGGCACTGGCCTGCTTACCGGCGAGTTTCTTGTTGAGGTCGATATCACTGAAGTTGCCAGCACCTCCAAGTGTAACCATGGAGATATTGTCGGAGTTGAAATGTTCCTCATCTGCGTAGAGAGAGTTACCTCCCCAACTTACTGCAGTCATGGAAATCTGGTTGGGCGTGAAGTCTGTCTGTTTCACCCACACCTTGATGCCATTGGAGAGAGTGAGAACCTTGGTTCCGAATTCACCATCCTCCTCTTTCTTAATCTTGCCGGGCTTGGGCAGGTTGGAAACAAGCGGTTCGTCGCTCACTTCCTCCTTATAGGCCTCAATATCCTCTGCTTCCACCTCCTTGAGGATGGAGAGTATCTCTTCCTTGGTGGGAAGGATGATGTCCTCCTTATCGGGTGCGAAGACTGCAATCACGAGGTTGGAATCGGACACCATTTCGCCCAACAACTGGTTGATGATGTTCACCTGCACATTGTCGGCGATGAGTTTCATGTTCTGGTGTTCCCACTCGATGCCTGTCACAGGCTCGCCGTCAGTGAAGTTGCTGACCAGTTCACCGACATAGCGTGTGTTGGTGATTTTGTCACGTTGCTCGTAGGCATTGTCAAGACGTGACTTATACTCTTCCTTGTATCTCTCATACTCTGTCACGGTGAAACCATGTCGAGTGGCGCGAAGGATTTCACGGTAGAGTGCTGCGACAGCATCCTTGTGCCCGTTCTCCTTACAAACCACAACTCCCGTGAAGGCGTCCATAGTCTTGGCCACGAGGAACTCACCGTCGCCAACTTGCGCACCGAGGAATGGTGGGTTCTCTTTCTGTAGGATTTCAGAAATACGGTCACTATACATACCGGCTATGGCATTGTTCATATAATTATATGCCACGTAAGCCATAGAGTTTTTCATTTCCTCTGGGAAGCAATCATGTTTCCACATCAACATAATCTGGGTCATATCCTGCTCCTTGTCCTTAGCTACAGAGAAGATAGGCTCAGCGTTTTTTGGAACTGGATAGTACTCACGAACAGCAGGGTTCTCGGGCATCTGGATGTCGGCGAAAGTCGTCTTGATTTTCTCTTCCATCTGGTCCACATCCACATCACCCACCACTACGATGGCCTGAAGGTCGGGACGATACCATTTTCTGTAATAAGCGCGAAGCACATCAGGCTTGAAGTTCATCACCACGTCCATGGTGCCTATAGGCATGCGGTGGGCATACTTGCTTCCCTCGAAAATAGTGGGGAACGAAGACTCATACATACGTATCATGGCGCTGCGTCGAGCACGCCATTCCTCATTGATGACACCTCTTTCCTTGTCTATCTCGGCATCCTCAAGCAGGAGGTCGTGACTCCAGTCGTGAAGGATGAGAAGACTGGAGTCGAGTGCACCCTCTATCTCCACGTTCACATTATTAATATTATAAACCGTCTCGTCGAAACTGGTATAGGCATTGAGGTTCTCACCGAACTTCACACCTATTTTCTCGAGATATGTACGCAGGCTCGTACCAGGGAAGTTCTTGGTTCCGTTGAAACACATGTGCTCCAGGAAATGAGCAAGTCCTACTTGGTCGTCTTCTTCCTGCATCGAACCCACCTTCTGCGCGATGTAGAAATCAGCTCTTTTCTCCGGCCACTCATTGTGACGGATGTAGTAAGTGAGCCCGTTAGGCAATGTACCCTTGCGCACATTGGCGTCGAAAGGCAACGTTGGCATCTGGGCGAATGAAACGGTAACCGCCATCAATGCCACCAACATGAAAATTTTACTTAAGTTCATTGTTTAAAATATTTGAAACGTTATGTGTTGAAATAACAAGAATTGTCGGTCTAAAATGTTCTATCTGCCTGAGAACGAGTTTTTCTTCTTGTCGTAGGCATGCTTCTCGTAATCGACGGTGTAGTGGAGTCCACGACTCTCCTTGCGCTCCAGTGCCTGCCGGGTGATGAGGTAACCCACGTTAATCATGTTGCGAAGTTCGCAGATGTCCTTGGTGGCTTTCACGCGTTTGAAGAGGTCCTCGGTCTCCTCGTAGAGCAAGTCGAGACGTTCCCAAGCACGACGTAAGCGGAGGTCGCTTCTGACGATACCCACATAGGTACTCATGATTTGTCCCACTTCCCTAACGTCCTGTTTAATAAGCACCTTCTCCTCGTTGCTCATGGTTCCCTCGTCGTTCCACTCTGGAACATTCTCGTTGAACTCGTAATCATCAACCACAGCGAGGCTGTGCTTGGCAGCCGCATCTGCATAGACCACTGCCTCAATGAGTGAGTTGGAAGCCAGTCGGTTACCACCGTGCAGTCCAGTGCAAGAGCACTCGCCCACTGCGTAGAGACGGCGGATAGAGGAGCATCCGTCGAGGTCCACCTTAATGCCGCCACACATGTAGTGTGCGCATGGCACCACTGGAATATACTCCTTGGTGATGTCGATGCCGATGCTGAGGCACTTGGCGTAGATGTTGGGGAAATGATGTTTGGTTTCCTCCGGGTCTTTGTGAGTGACATCGAGGCAGACGTGGTCGAGACCATGCACCTTCATCTCGTTGTCGATGGCACGGGCCACTATGTCGCGAGGAGCGAGGCTGAGACGCTCGTCATATTTCTGCATGAACTCCTCTCCTGAAGGCAGTCTCAGTATACCTCCATATCCTCGCATGGCCTCAGTGATGAGGTAAGCGGGATGGGTCTCTCCTTGATGGTAGAGGGCTGTGGGATGGAATTGAACGAACTCCATGTCCTTGACCAAACCCTTGGCGCGGTAAACCATAGCGATGCCGTCACCTGTGGCGATGTTAGGATTAGTGGTGGTGGCATAGACGGCGCCTGTGCCGCCTGTGGCCATCACAGTGACTTTCGAAAGATAAGTGTCGATTTTCCCTGTCTCGGGATTGAGCACGTATGCACCATAGCATTCGATGTCGGGGGTGCGACGTGTCACACGTACTCCGAGATGGTGCTGAGTGATGATTTCCACGGCAAAATGGTTTTCCAGCACCTCAATGTCTGGATTCTTCTTCACTGCCTCGATGAGTCCACGCTGGATTTCAAAACCAGTGTCGTCGGCATGGTGGAGGATGCGGAATTCAGAGTGACCGCCCTCACGGTGCAGGTCGAAATCACCATTCTCGTTCCTGTCGAAATTCACGCCCCAGTTGACGAGTTCCATGATTTGTGCAGGAGCATTCCTAACCACCTGCTCCACAGCGCTGCGGTCGCTGATATAGTCGCCCGCTATCATGGTGTCTTCTATATGTTTGTCGAAATCATCGACAAGCATGTTAGTCACTGATGCCACTCCACCTTGTGCCTTGGCTGTATTGGCCTCGTCCATGGTGGTCTTACAGATGATGGCAATCTTTCCTTTCTTTGCCCTCGCAACCTTGAGAGCATAACTCATACCAGCCACACCTGAACCGATGATGAGAAAATCAAATCTGCGTGTCATGTAGTTTTATTCTTAAAAGTTATTTTTCCAAAGTTTTTTAACGCTAGTCCAACTAGTTCTCACTCGTCTTACCAGCATCACTGGCTTGACTAGTTTGACGAGACTTGTCGCAAAAAAATAGCATTTTCAACCTGATAAAGTGTGTAATTATGCTAATCAAATGCAAAACTAATAAAAACCTTTGTTCTTTGGCCTACTTATTCGGAATAATTCGTATTTTTTTTGTACATTGCGCCCAAAAAAGCAAAAGATGGACCGTGTTTTCCATTCAAAAACCGATTTAAGCAGTTATTTGCTGCTTGCATTCGCCTTGACGGCGACAGTCTGGGCTATGTGGAACAAGACGGGGCTGATTTATGCTCCATGCATCGTTCTGGTTGCATTGATTGTGGAGCGCATCATCCACACCCAGTACTTGGTCACCGCCAATGGAATGTTGGTCATCCAGAGAGGAAGATTAGCCCATGACAAGTCTATCGAACTCCAGTCTATCGAACGGATCGACCAGGTGTGGCGCTTC
>JAEEGG010003906.1_pt1 | contig 36700 bp, 30 predicted proteins | sample 9134161 | NCBI WGS metagenome assembly JAEEGG01 (sample SAMN16246543, study PRJNA631951) | gut metagenome | biome: gut microbiome; feature: rumen; material: CR-attached | host: Bos | place: Iran: Karaj | collected 2018-10
CATAGGCCTCAATAGCGCTAGCACCCAGGGCGCACATCATCGCCGCCACCAGAACGGCAAAACGGAGGAGTAAATTTTTCTTTTTCATAGCAATATCGTATAAAAGTTAATATCTGCCGCAAATATAGTCATTTTTCAATAAAAAGCCTAATAAAAAACTCTTTTTTATTAGGTTTTAGGTTTTAGGTTTTAGGTGTTAGGCTTTAGGGGGCATCCGCGTCCTTTACCTCACGCTAAGCCGCGAAGTTTTTAAACGTTCGCAGATAGTAAAACAATGGATATCAGATGAATTTGGATTTTTCTAATTTTCTTTTTTTTCTACTTATATATATATTATAGAAAAAATAGAAATTTGGTCATCCCAATAGTTTTGACCAATATTTTCTATATAGAATACTCAACTAAGACAGATAGAAAATTCTAAAATTCTTTTTTTTCTACGCACTTGATTCCTGTGTTTTCCGATTTTTCGTTTTTTCGCTATTATATATAAAACGAAAAAATGAAAAAACGAAAAACAGCATGTTATCGCAAGTTTTAACATGATGATTATTTCTTTATACTATTCTACCGACAACGACGGTAGAAAAAATAGTTCTTTTCATTTTTCCGTTTTTTCTTTTTTTTCTACGCACACGTGTGTGTGGCGATATCCACTGCGTGGCAAATAATCATTTTGTTCAATTTTTTGCGAGCAATAACATCAAAGCTTAGCGGCTTAGCGACTTAGCGTGAGGCCACGTGCACACAAAGAAAAAACGAAAAAATGGAAAAGCTGAACGGCTAACGCCGTGGAGACACCCTCATAACAAAGGGGAGGAGTTGATTGGCAGCACTTTATTTTCATTGAACTCTCGTTATTTATTATCGTAAAGAGCTCCTAACGGAGCTTACCGGACGCCCTAATAATTCTTTCTGGTTTATTCTGCGGTGATAGTTAGATTTCCAGACTTTAGACCGTTGCTGCTGCAGTTCAGTTGAAGGGCAGCGGGAGTATGAGCGCTCTGGATGAGAATCTGGGCCAGCCCGTTGAATGCCGGGATTTGAAATTTGTGGCAGTCCAGTTCATTGGGATGGTCGGGGCCAAGGTAGGCGGGGTCACCGTTGCCCACGCCCAAGATGCGGCCGTCCCCACGGAGTGAGCAGGTCAGCATGGGGCAGGCATCAGGGACTATACGCCCCTTGTCGTCCTGAATCTCAACGGTCACGATGGCTACATCGCGTCCATCGGCGGTGATGAGCCCTCGGTCGGTTGTCAACACAATTTTTGCCGCAGGGTTGGTGGTCTCGACAGTTTGTTTCAAGATGCGCTTTCCGTTCTTGTACCCGGTGGCAACTATGCGTCCTGGTTGATAGACGGCCGTCCATTTCAGGTGACCGTTCTTGGGCATCGCCTGTCGACCCAGCTGCTTGCCGTTCACGGTCAGCTCCACTTCATCACAGTTGCTGTAGGCCCAAATCTCCACTTCTTCACCCTCATGGCCTTGCAGGTTCCAGTGCGGGAAGATGTGCAGCACGGGCTCGTTGGTCCACCATGCCTTCAGGTAGCTGGCCTCGTCTTTGGGAAATCCGCAATAGTCGAGAATGCCGAATTCCGAGTCATGGGCGGGATAGGACAGCGGATTGGGCTCGCCGCGGTAGTCAAACCCCGTCCAATAGAAAAGACCTGCAGCCCAAGGACGTTCGTCATAGAATTTCCATCCGCGCTCAATCACGTTCTCCATGCCTGGTTGCGTGCCACGGTTGATGCTGACCATGTGTCCGGGTTGGTCAGGTGAGTCAAAATAGACCCCACGCGTGCCGCAGCCAGTGGTTTCTTCGGTTCCCACGATTTTCCATGTGGGGTTGGCTTTCTTGCGGTTATCCACATCGTTTTGTGCGATATAGTTGAATCCCACCACATCGAGCCCCTTAATCAATTCAGACCCTCCAGCATTGGCTATTGTCGAATGACGGGTGGGATCGAGCAGGCGGGTATACTCACGCATAGCGGCTGCAACACGTGTGCCTTGAACGGTATTCTCCATGCCCCACTCTTCGTTGCCGTCGCTCCACAGGACAATCGACGGGTGATTGCGGTCGCGCTTGATCATGTTTTCCAACAGCCTCAGGTGCTCGGTATTGATGCCCGCAAGCCGGTTTTCGTCGATGACGAGGATGCCCTCGCGGTCGCAGATGTCAAGTTGGGCAGGCGTCATCGGGTTGTGGGATGCACGATAGGCATTGCAGCCCAATTTCTTCAGCTGCTTGATGCGCCACGCCATGAGCCCCTCGGGAATAGCGGCTCCCACGCCGGCATGGTCTTGATGCATGTTCACGCCCTTGAGTTCAACCTCTTTTCCGTTGAGCAGAAATCCCCGGTCGGCGTCAAACTCCACATCACGTATGCCCGTTGTTGTCATGTAAACATCGGTCACAAGTCCGTTCACCTTGACGGTCGTTTCCACTTGGTACAGATAGGGATCGCTGATGCTCCACAGATGCGGTCGGTCAAGTGTCAGCATCTGTTTGCAGCCGCTGGTCTGTTTGGCTTTCAGGTCAAGTGATACAGTGTTTGTCCTGCCCACTTCGTTGCCTTGAGCATCGAGCAGCCGGTGTTCTACGGTACACGTTTGTGGTTCCAAAGAATGATTGTTCACCTCGGCATCCACATGAATAGTCGCCGAGGTGTAAGGGGCTTTGAGGTCGGCGTAGACAAAGGTGCCGAATGGAGCTACGCTGACAGCCGCCGACTTGATGAGCCATGCGTCACGATAGATGCCGGCTCCCTCATAAAACCAGCCTTCCTCGAGCGTAGCGTCGGCCCGTACACAAACCAGATTCTCACCGCCATAGTTCACATATTCGGTAACATCATACACCTGCGTGGCATAGCCGCTAGGTTCGGTACCCATATAGAAGCCGTTGAACCACACGCGGGCATTACGGAAGATGCCGTCGAACTGCAGGGCAATGTGTTTGCCCAAGTCTGACTCAGGGATTGTGATCACCTTGCGGTACCAGCCCACACTCGTTTCGGGATATTGATAACCCACAGTTTTATAGCCGTGCGAGTGGCTGGCCTTTTGAGCATAAGGCAAGGTAGTCACCCAATCGTGCGGAATGCGCACCTCTTGCCATGTAGAGTCGTTAAACTTGAAGGAATAAGGGCCCTCGTTGTGTATTGAGTTAGCCTTGGTCAAATAGTTGAAATACTCAGTGCCGCAGCCGAAGTCCTTTGCCGGGTCGGCAGCATTGCCCAGCGAGAATTTCCAGCCCTCATCCAACCGTATGGTTTCACGCACATTTTGCGCATTGACAGACAGCATTGTACAAAGCACCCAACCCAGAATGGCGAGCCTCATCCCCACATGGTTACCGTTGATATTGTTCATATTTCCTGAATTTGAAGATAGTTCATTAGTCGTAAGCGATGTTGACCCCTAGGTCATCGTTCACGTCACCATAGATGTTTTGAGCATGGACTGCGGCAGGTAGCATCAGTGCTCCCAACAAAATAACGAGAGAAACAAGGATTATTTTCATTGTCTTTTCGATTTAGTTTATCTAGTTTTTCTCCTGCAAAATTAGTGGTTTATCGATAACAATCAAAATAATTGTAAAGCGATTGAGACAAAAAAGTCGAGACTGCTACCACTTGGGTGTCAGCCTCGTTACTTCTCTTCCCGACTCGCTGTCGGTTTGATTATGCCGCCCCATGAGGGCACGATCTCACTTTAGAGAATACCGTCAGAGGGTCCGGATAGGATTACGATTCTAAAAGAAGCCCCGCAAGCCGGTTTTTGGACTTGAGGGGCTTCACTATTAAGATTTTTCTTATTCAAAATTGCTCTGTTCAAAGTGGAAAACGAACTTATAATTGTGGGATGGGGTCCACATTAGCACGTAGATACTTCTCGTTTCAGGCTCGAGGGTTTGCATCATCGGGTCGACTACAATTTTCCATGTGCTCGTACCCATATTACAAGAGATTCTATAATATGGACCATTATAACTCAACGAGTTAACGGATTTAAACAGACGTGTAGAAAACGGAGAGTGAACGCGCGGAATAGACGAGTCATAAACACTCTCGATGTGAAACGATTCATTCAGATACTCAAATTCGTATGAACCGCCTTCAGCAGGAATGTATAATACATTACTGTAGACTTCATTTTTCTGAATCGCATCTGGGTTGCCCTTGTTGGGGTCTAGCTCAACTGCCTCCTTATAGGCGGCAATGAGATTCTCAGCCGGAACAAAAACCGAAAATCCATACTGATTGTCCACCGTAAGTGGAGAAATGGGGGCCTGTGCAAGATGCGCAGCACTCGAATGCGATTGCCTGGAATGACCACAACGGCAAACAGAATTTATATGAAAGCAGATTCTTTCATAATGCCCACAAGGACACTCCCGGCAGTAGGTGTCATCCAGAACGGGGGCATCATTGTCTCCATCATCATAATAACTGAATGAGCTTGGTGAATACAGCGGACTGGGTTCGAGCAGCATGCAAGAAGGGAGAAGTGAACTCGCCATTACGGTTAAGACCGATATTAGTTTAAGCGTTCTCATATTGAGTCATTTTTGTGCCAAGACCAAAATCAAGGCTGATGATACAAAATTAGGGTTTCTTTACCTATTAGACACTACATCTTGCATAAAATATCAAAAAAATCCCGCATGGGTAGATTAACCCGAGAATAATCAAGACTAAACCAAAGGTGAGCTCGACAAAAACCGTTATATCAAATTAAACCTGCTCCAGTTCGCATCCAGTTGACACGATGCGAGAGCCGAATATATTGACAACAAATGTGGCCAAAGGGTTGCCTTTGGCCACATTGTTTGGTTGATAGGAGTGCTGCTGTTAGAACCTGAAGCGTACACCGGCCAGGCCTACACCCTGCTCACCGACACCCAGTTCGGCAAAAGCGCGCACATTTTCGGTACCAGCCTCGATGCCAAGAGCCGAAACCTGGAAGTTGAAGAACACAGTATTATCGGTGGTTTTCTTAGCAGTGAGGTCATTTTTATTCTGGAGGGAGCTGTGGCGCAGCGACGCACCAGCGGCAACCTTGGTATACATCCCCCAGTTGGAACGGCGCAGCCAGTTGAATTTTATCGACGGCATGAGGGTGAAGTAGGAATTCTTACTGGTTCTGGTGATTTCGCTCTTGAGCTTTTCCTCTTCGGTATGCTGTGTGAAAGTGGCAACGGCACCCACTGCGATCAGGGAGCTGGTACGATAGTAATACTCTAAACCGATGGGGCCAGTGAGACCACTGTGGTCATAGGTGGCGCCAAACAAAGAGCCAATGACATCACTCGTGATATCTAACCAAATGCTGTTGGGAACAACACCATAGCTGACACTAAATTCATGACGGGGTTCGTCCTGAGCCTGAGCAGGAACACACAATAAAGCACTGATAGCCAGTGTGGCCAATAAAATCTTAATCTTCATATTACAAAAAAAATGTCTTTCTTTTCAAAATGCGGGTGCAAAATTACTACAATTCTCATTCATAACAATGCAATTATGGAATTTTAGGGCGCCGTTATTTGATAATTTGTTGGAATGCTGTATATTTGCAGGAGCGAAACTAAAGATACCATAACATGAAATAGATCGAGAATATGACAATAATAGTAAACAACTCTAAAATCAGGATTTTCAGCGGTGCCACAGTCGGTGATGCCGTCCTTCGTTGGGCTGTGCGCAACAGATTGGACATCAGCAAGATTTCCTCAATACAAGTCACCGACAAATGGGGGCATAAACTAGACAATGGAGCTCCCCTGAGTGAAAATCAGATTATTAGAATTATAAACCGGTAATGTTATGAAAAAGTTGTTCTTATCCATCGTGACTTTAGCACTGGTCTCGGTCTGTGGCGTAGCTCATGGTGAGACCATCAGGATTTTGTCAACCAATGATATGCACTCGGCGATAGAGAAGATGCCCCAGCTAGCCGCTATCGTGGACAGCCTGCGGTCCATTGATCCGTTTTTGCTGGTGTTGTCGGGAGGAGATAATCGCACGGGCAATCCTTACAACGACCTCTACCAGCCTGTGTCTTATCCTATGGTATCGATGATGAACCTAATCGGGTTTGACGCGTCAGCCCTTGGCAACCACGAGTATGACTCCAAAGTTGAAGGCCTGGCTCAGGTAATAACGTTGTCCCATTTCCCACACCTTGCCGCCAACATCAGTTGCCCGCCCGAGACGGGGATTCAAGTGCTTCCCTATAAAGTCTTTGACGTTAAGGGGGTTAAAGTTGGCGTGCTTGGCATCACACAGGTGGGTACTCTGGGTATCCCCGACACGAGCCCCGAAAATGTGACTGGGCTGACATTCCAGCAACCCGAGGAAGTGATTCCACAGTATAAATGGCTCACCGAGCAGTGCGATGTCAATGTCTTGCTGACCCACGTGGGCTTTGAGGTTGATGTGGAGTTGGCCAAGCAATTCCCATACTATGATCTCATCGTCAGCAGTCACAGCCACACCCAACTCGAAGGTGGAGAAATTCACGACGGCGTTTTGATTACCCAGAATGGATACCAGTTGCCGCGAGTCACCCTCACAACCCTGGAGGTCGAAGATGGCAAAGTGGTGAGCAAGAAAGCCAAGAACATCTACCTGAACAAGTCCCAGAACCGCAGCGAGGCCGCCGATGTCCTGCTCAAACACTTCATGAGCAGTCCTGAATTTGAGCGTGTGGTGGCTCATTGCCAAAGCGACATTAACACTTATGACGCCCTGGGCGTTTTGATGTGCGAGGCGTGGGCCGAGGAACTCAATTGCGACATCGCCCTTGAGAACTATGGTGGCGTGCGCTATGACTACTTCCCGGCAGGCCCCATTACAGTGAAAGACATCCTCAATCTCGATCCTTTCATGAACAGCCCTGTGGTGATGACCCTGAGCGGCAAAGAGCTCAGTGACATGCTCATCGCATGCTTCAAGGCCGACCGCAACCGCTTCCCCGTCACCAGCGGATGCAGCGCTGTGGTGACCTATACCGATGACAGCAAGTCCACTATCAAGAAACTGGAGCTTCTTGACACTAACGGCAAGAAACTCAACATGAAGAAAAAGTACCGTGTGGTAACCAACAACTATGTGGCATCGATTGCCGACTCTCCCCGCGAGGACGAGGGAGAGCGTTTAGCCATGACCACCAGCGACATCATCATTCAATGGCTTGAGAAAAAAGGAACTGTAGACTATCAAGGCCGCTCCAGTTTTACCGAGAAGTGGTGAAAATACCATTCTGCCGAGCATTGATGCTAAATATACCATAATATGAAAAAGATCACTATAGCTTTGATGATGTGCCTGGCTTGTGCTTTTGCTGGCCAGGCAGCAGACGAGATTGTATTCACGACAGTGCTGGAAAACCCCATCACTCCCGTGAAGAACCAGAACCGCAGCGGCACGTGCTGGTCCTATGCGACCATCGGCTATATTGAGGCCGAACTGCTGCGCAAGACGGGCAAGGTGTATGACCTGAGCGAGATGTTTGTGGCCAGCAAGGACTATGTCGATTGTGCTGAATATCACGTGCGTATGCACGGCAACAGCCGTTTCTCGGAGGGTGGTTCGGCCGACGATGTGTTCGAAGTCATTGACCGTCACGGCATCTGCCCCGAGGAGGCTATGGCGCGTCCCGGTTCGATGATTGGCGACACGTTGGCCAACTTCACCGAGTTCTTTGCCACGCTGGAGCCCTATGTGGAATCCATCGCCAAGGGCAACAGCACCAAGCTGACCACGCAGTGGAAAGTTGGCCTACAGGGCATCCTTGACGCCTATCTGGGCCCGTGTCCCGAGAAATTCACCTTCGAGGGTAAGCAGTACACGCCCCAGTCGTTTGCCAAGATGCTGGGCATCAATAAAAAGGATTATGTGAGCATCACAAGCTTCACCCATCACCCTTTCTACGAGCAGTTTGTCATCGAGGCACCTTACAAGTGGCGCCCGCGTCCCAGCTGGAACGTCACCCTCGACGAAATGATGGCCATTATCGACGAGGCCCTCAAGAACGGCTACACCGTGTGCTGGGGCGGTGACGTGAGCGAGGACGGTTTCACCCGCACAGGCCTGGGCATTGCCGCCGACATCGAGCACGCCGATGACCTGACGGGCAGCGATGCCGCCCGCTGGCTCAAACTCACCAAGGCCGAACAAGCCGAGTCGCTCAAGAAACTGGGTGCCAAAACCCCCGAGCTGGTTCCTTCTCAGGAACTGCGCCAGGAGCGTTTCGACAACTGGCAGTCGACCTACGACCACGTGATGCTCATCTACGGCATCGCACATGATCAGAACGGCCGCGAGTACTACATGGTGAAGAACTCTTGGGGCAAGACAGGCGAGTATGCCGGCATCTGGTACATGTCCAAGGCCTACATCGCCCTGAACACGACTTATATCTTCCTTAACAAGGAGGCGGTGAAGAAGGACGTGCGCAAGAAACTGGGATTCTAATATACGAGCCTGAGGCTCGCAATACATTGACAGGCTGACCTAGAAGTTTGGTCAATTGTGGATTATTCCGTAATTTTGTGACGCAATATGAGTGATTTCTACAAGACAGTGAAGGGTGTCTCACAGGGTATCTACCGCGAGAAGATGTCTCGTTTCCTGGCGTTTGCCGAACCCGTGTCGAGCGCCGAGGAGGCACGTGCCGTCATCAAACGTTATGCCAACGAGTACCATGACGCGCGCCACTGCTGCTGGGCCTACATGATCGGGACCGAGCGCAACGAGTACCTGAGCAGCGACAACGGGGAGCCCAGCGGCACGGCCGGCAAACCCATCCTGGGGCAGATCAACTCATTTGAACTGACCAACATCGTCATCGTGGTCATCCGCTATTTTGGCGGCATCAAGCTGGGCACATCAGGACTGATTGTTGCTTACCGCGAGGCCGCAAAACTGGCCATCGAGGCGGGCGAAATCCTCGAGTGCCACGAGCAGGCACGGCTGTCGTTCACCTTCCCCTACCTGAGCATGAACGATGTGATGAAAGTAGTCAAGAAAAGCGACCTTAAGGTAATTGAACAGGCCTTTGACAACGTGTGCTCGATGACTATCGAGGCCGATGCCGACAAGGTGCCCGCGCTGCGCGAACAGTTCGCTGGCATCGACGGCACCAGCATCATATCATAACAACGAATTTCACAAATTAAACGACGGTCTCGCTACATCAGCTAGTCTGTGAAATTTGTGCTTTTGGCTACGCCAAGTTAAAGGGCAAGGCGCAACCCCAGGTCGGCGTCAGTGAACACCGGCGTGTTGCGGTTCCGCCACGATACGCGGCAGCACGAGGCACCGGGGTACCAGCCGCCACCACGAAACACGCGGTAAGAGGCGGTAGCAGGACCTGTCGGATTGGTCTTCTCTTCACTGGTATAGCTGTCGAACCAGTCTTGACACCACTCACAGACGTTACCGCTCATGTCATACAAGCCCAGCTCGTTAGGAGCCTTGGTGGCCACTGGATGGGGTATGCTGTAGGCATTGTCACTGTACCAAGCAACATTCCAAATCGTGTCACTGCCGGCATATTTGTAACCCAGGCTCTTGTTGCCGCCACGAGCAGCGAATTCCCACTCCGCCTCGGTCAACAGACGGAAATTCTTGCCCGTCAGCTCGTTCAGGCGAGCGAGAAACGTCTGGCAGTCATTCCAGCTCACCTGCTCCACAGGACGCTGGAGATTTCCTAAAAAGCGGCTGGGATTGGCACCCATCACTTCGAGCCACAGCGCTTGCGTCACCTCAGTCTGGCCGATGAAATAGCTCGACAGATGAACGCGGTTCACAGGGGTCTCATTGCTTTGGTTGTCCCCTGCCTGCTCTTCGGTAGCACCCATCCAGAAGGTGCCTCCCTTGACATATACCATATTGAACGGTACCGAGTTCACGTTATAGGTGAACACTTCGCCATCGACGGGCTCATCGACGGGTTCATCGACGGGTTCATCATTGCTACACGAAGTGAAGCCCATGGTCAAGCAAATGGCAATCATGGCAATCAATAAAGATTTAACCTTCATCATTGTTTTGTTGTTTGGGTTTAAAGTTAGACTCATACTTATTTGAAAGATTCTTTCCTTGTTTGAAGCGGACGGTTAGCGACACGTATGCGGTGCGGCCAGGGGGCGTCGTAACCAGGTGCAGCCCAAGCGGGCAGGCGCCGGCATAAAGACACCACAAAATTACAAACAATCCAATGAAAAACAATAGGGCAACTATAAAAACTACAAATTACTCGAATTAAACTAATTTTGGTTTCCGAAGCAGAGCCTTCGTTTAATTCGCGTAATTCGTAGTTTTGTTCAGCGCTCTTGCCAGTGGAAGCGGGCACGCACATGGTCGTCATCATCGACGGCACCAGCATCATCGACTGATAAAATCTCAGAAAATTCTGTCAAATACCAATAGACATCCAAAAACAAAAGCCAGGTTAATCTCCCGCCAACAAAATGTCGATCAGCGCCGTCACGTCAGCAATGTTGATCGCGTCATCAACAAGCACATCGGCATTAACAGGGTACCCGACATCAGCGCCCAACAGCATATCGATGAGCGTTGTCACGTCACTGATATTGATGTAGCCGTCACCATTGACATCACCAAGCATTCTCTCATAGGTGTAGCCTAGTTCTGTAACAGGGAGTTCGACATTGGTGCCACACCCCAGCGAGGCTGTTGCATCGGGGAAATCACTACCCATAGCATAATCTACAAAGCTGGTCCAGTTGTTGGTGTAGGTCATCACTTTTCCACGGATTCCCGAGGTGTAGAAAGGCGCATAGTCGCTGCCCATCGTGCAGTTGTCGTCATCCTCGGCATCTAAAACAATGGTCACCAGCAGGCTTTTGCCAGGGGTATAGGAGAACGGTTCTTCCATCTCCATAGCGAGAACCTGATCTTCACCATAGCATTCAAGTAAGTCAATGTCATATCTACCTTCAGCAACAAGTTCACCAAAGTCGAAGAACTGCTTCACGCCTTCCACCACAGCGAACTCCGTCTCATCGATTTCACGGAGATAAACCTTGGCATTGCGGATGATTTCCTCGAATGAGTCACTGTTGAACTTAAAATTCAAGTACTTGATTTTCAGGCCTTCCTTGCCATCTATGCCAGTGAACAGGTCGGGGGTGTAAATCATCTGGGCACCCGTGTGAGCGAGATAAAAGTTGGTTGGAGCCATATCAAAGTATGAGCCGTTGTACACCTCTGTGGGATTGTAATAGTCACCCACTTCAATCCAACCAAGGAACTGGGCCTGGGCCGTCATCGAAATTGCAGCGATAGCTGCGAGAATCATGTAATACTTTTTCATCGCTTAAATCAATTTGTTGGTTAATGAATTAGTTCATTACGGGCATCATTTGCCCTATTTCATTTGCAAACACAGATAAACATTCCTGCTCTAAAGAGGGCGGCTCGGCTCAGCGCTGTTGCCAGTGGAAGCGGGCGCGGACGTGGTCGTTGCCCTCGGCATCGGTGATGCTCATGCGCGAGTCCATTGGGTCGGCGTCATCGATCACGAGCTGGCAGGTATCGCCGTAATGGATTTCCTTGATGAAGGAAAGTTCCATGCGGCGGATGAAGTAGTTGTCATAGCAGTCCATGTCGAACATGTTCATCAGGTGCGAGAGGATGCGCACAGTGTTGACATGACGGTTGAAGTCGCAATCCATATAACCGAAGGTGTAGTCCACTGCATGCCCCTCATCGATGGGCCTCAAGTGGCTGATCGGCTGGATGGGACACGGGATGTCGGACACATTCTCGCGAATGTAGCTCAGCTGAGAGATGTCCACGCTGGCACGGGTGCCCATGTCAATGACCATCCAGATGGTGCGCACATAGCCCAACGTGTTGCCGTCGCCATTGTCCAGCCGCATGTTGCGTTGCGAGAAATGGCGGTTGTAGTCCTCGATCCATGTGGTGAGGCGGTAGTTGGTGTTCACCTTGGGGTAAGAGGTCATTTCGATGGTCACGCGGGAGAGCACCCACACCTGGTTGTCCTGAATGAGTCGCGCATAGCCCACGCCCCACGAGTTGGCATGAAAAGTCGCCACCTCGATGATGCGTGTCATCAACAGGGTCAGGGGCATCTCGCCCTGGGGGTTGCACTCGCCAGCGGCCAGGTAATAATCCTTATAGAATTGTTTTTTATCGTTAGAGCACATTGGTTTTCTTGATTAGGTAGTTGTCTAATATCACGAGTGCTGCCATCGCCTCGACGATGGGGACGGCACGCGGCACCACGCACACATCGTGGCGACCACGGGACTGCAACGTTACGGGATTGCCGTCACGATCCACCGTGGGGACCTCGCGCATGAGGGTGGGCACGGGCTTGAAGGCGATGCGCATCACGATGTCCTCGCCGTTGCTGATGCCGCCCTGAATGCCTCCCGAGTGGTTGGTAGCGGTGCCGATGGTGCCGTCGGCGCGTTTCTCGAACAGGTCCATCACCTCGCTTCCTCGCTTGGCGGCCAGTTCAAAGCCGTCGCCATACTCAAAGCCATGGACCGACGGAATGCTCATCATGGCCGCTGCCAGCTGGGCATGCAGTTTGCCGAACAGCGGCTCGCCCAGGCCAGCGGGTGCGCCCTTGACCGTGCACTCGATGATGCCGCCCAGCGTATCGCCCTCGGCCATTGCACGTTTCAATTCATTATCGTCCTCAAGCCGGGAGACGCATGATTTTGCGTCTCTACATGGAGAATTCCCGATTTGGGCCACAGAAGCCTGAATAGTGATATCCAACTTGTTAAGTGCCTGGATGGCGATGCCCCCGGCTACTACACGCACCACGGTCTCGCGGGCTGAGGCACGACCGCCGCCTCGCGGGTCGCGCAGGCCGTATTTCTTTTCCCAGGTGAAGTCGGCATGATTAGGCCGGTAGCAGCGGGCAATGTCGTCATAGTCGGCACTGCGGGCATCGGTATTGCGGACGATGAAGCCGATGGGCGTTCCCAGCGTTTTTCCCTGCCAGATGCCCGAGAGCACCTCTAACCTATCCTGCTCGTCACGCGTGCTGCTGCCAGCGGTCTGACCCGTGCGGCGGCGGTCCACAAAGCGCTGCAGTGCATCCATGTCGATGTTCACGCCAGCAGGCATCCCGTCAAGCACGCCACCCATTGCGGGTCCGTGAGACTCGCCAAAGGTGGTCAGTGTCAATATCTTGCCTAATGTATTCATACTGTCTTCTCGGCTATCAGGTCAACGGTTTCGGCACCCACAAAGGCGACCAGCGCCTGCGGGTCAATCTTGAACTGGAGGCCACGCACGCCTGCACTGACGTAGATGTAGTCATACAGGATGCAGGTCTCATCGATATAGGTAGGGAACGGCTTTTTCATACCTACAGGCGAGCAGCCGCCACGGATGTAGCCCGTGGTGGGCAGCAATTCCTTCATGGGAATGAGGTCGGCCTTCTTGTTACCAGACACTTTAGCGGCTTTTTTCAGGTCCACTTCCTCGGCTCCGGGGATGACGCACACAAAGTGTCCCGTCTTGTCGCCCTGCAGGATGAGCGTCTTGAACACCTGCTCGATGTTCTCGCCCAGCTGGTCGGCAATGTGCTGCGCTCCCAAGTCGGTCTCATCCACCTCGTAGGGGATGAGTTCATATTCTATTGCAGCGGCATCCAGCAGGCGCGCGGCGTTGGTTTTATTGATTTTTTTCATCGTTTCTTGCCTTAATTCGGCAAAGATAGCTATATTTGCCAAAAATTTGACGCATTAACACCAATAAATTAAGAATAAAGACAAAATGAAGAAGCTTATTCTAGCTGCTATGGTAGCCATCGCCGGATGGTTCACCTGTCAGGCCCAATCGATGCCTGCTCCCGAGAAATACAACAAATTACTTGAAGAAACAGCACAACTCGAACAGAACAAGGCCGAGTTCCTGATGTACGCCACAATGGAGACCCTGTCCAAGGACCCCAAGGGATACCGCCAGATGATGGAACTGGCCGAGCGCCGTTTCAGCGATGCTGCCGACCCCATCCACAACGAGGGTCTGTATATGGTGGTATTGAAACACGCCGTCGAGAAGTATGTGCTGAGCGGAGCCGAGATCGAGAGACAGCGACTGCTGCTCGAGGGCGCCAAGAAGAACATGATCGGTACCGAGGCTGCCGACTTTGACTACATCGCTCCCAACAGCAAGGACGTGAAGCACCTCAAAGACCTGAAGGCCGACTATATCCTCGTCTATTTCAACAACCCCGACTGCGAGTCGTGTGAGACCGTGAAGCAACGTCTGGCCGAGAACGAGCTCATCAACAAGATGGTCAATGAAAAGAAGCTCATTGTGCTCGCCATCTACCCCTATGAGGACCAGAAGTTGTGGAAAAAGGCCAAGTACCCCAAGATGATGATCAACGGCTGGAACAAGAGCCACCAGATCGAATATGCCGAACTCTATGACCTGCCCACCCTGCCCTGTTTCTACCTGCTGGACAAGGATTACAAGGTGATTGTCAAGAACGAGGGCAGCCTCAACAAGGTCGAGGCCAAGCTCAAAGACCTGACAACGCCCCAGGTTGTCGGCCCCGCCCCCGAAGCACCCAAGGCATCGGAGGCTGCTCCAAAGGAGAGGCCCATGCCCAAAATCAAGACCTATGCCGCACCTGCCGACGATCCCAATACCGCCAAGAGCGATCAGATGCTGCATTACCTGCTTGAGAACAAGGGCCAGGAGTTATATGACAACCTGTCGGAGACTACGAAGAGCCATATTGACCCCAAATTGTTTGACAACGCACTGGGCCAGGTCGAGAGTCAGCTGGGCAAATTCCAGAACCATGAGGACTGGAAGATTCAAGAGATTAAGGACATGAAAACCTATAACTGCCCCCTCAACTTCGAGAACGGTAAAGCCGTGCTGGTCATCGCTTATGACAACGAGGGCAAGATCCTTATCTTCAACATGGTGCCCCCTGAGGCCATCAGGATGTAATAACGCGTTTAGCGATTCATACGTTTAAGCACATTGTAGCTGGGGAGTACACCTAACTCTCCAGCTTTACTTAAATCGGCAACGCCCAGCGTCTTGTTTCCCAGGCGCAGGTACATCAGTCCGCGATTGTAGTAAGCCTCGGCCAGGTCGGACTTGAGCTGGATGGCATTGGTGTAGCTGCTGATGGCGCTCGTGAAATCGCCCTGCAGCATATAGACGTTACCCTTGTTGTAATGGGCATACACATTCTTAGGAGAGAGCTTGATGGCCTGGTCCAGGTCGCTCATCACCAGGTCGAGCGTGGTCACGTCCTGACGCTGGCGCAGCATGGCATGGGACTTGGCATCGGGGGCGCCGTCGGCCAGTTCATTGCCCTTCTCGTCATTGGCCTGGGCCATGAGGTATTGCATGTAGTGGGCATCGGCCCGCAACATGTAGGCCAGCATGAACTGGGGACTCAGAGCCAGGGCCGCATCGGCATCGCAGATGGCGGCATCGGGGTTCTTGACCAGCAGGTAATCCAGGCCGCGGGCAAAGTAATCGATGCTGCGGGGCTTGGCACTACCCAACAACGAATTATAGTACTCGATACTGCTGAAATGGAGCTGGATTTCCTCGGCGCTCAGCTGCGACTCCCCTGCCACCAGCGTGAGGTTGCCGGGTAACAGTTTCAAGTCGTTGATGTCGCCAATCTCACGGATATAACGTGAGCCGATGTTGTACTTATCGTCCTGGGCATAGTAGGACAGCGAGAACATGGGCATGGGTTCAACCTCGATGTTGTCATTCTGCACATGGCCGCGCTGACGGTTGGCATACTCCGGTTTGACTGGCTCACTGTCGTTGACCGTGAGCAGGGTGTTGAAACGGTTGATGATTTCCTCGGCGCTCTCGGGCTCGTCCTGTCCGGCATTCAGTGCCCGCTGTTCAGCCTTCTTGATGGCGGCAGTAGCCTCGATTTCGGCAGGGTTGAAGCTGGACACGTGGGTCTTGTTGCGGCGGAAGATGGCCATCGCCTTCTCCATATCGGCCTCACTGCCCTTGTTATCGCCCATGCGTCGCTTGGCCTCGCCACGCGCCATGTAACCCGCCTCAAAGTCGGGATACTTCTTCAGGATGGCCGTGAAATCGTTGACGGCCTCACGGAACTGGCGTGTGCGCATGTGCAGCAGGGCACGGTTGTACAGGGCCATGAAGTTGGACGGGTTGCTCTTGAGTACGAAGTCAAAATCGCTGATGGCCTTGTTGTTGTCCCCCACCTCGGCACGCAGCAGTCCGCGATTGAAATGTGCCTCCTGGCTGGCAGGATCCAGACCGATGGCGTAATCATAGTCGGCCATGGCGCCGAAATAGTCGTCCAGATTATATTTCATGAACGCGCGGTTGATGAAGTAGCCTGCGTAACGGGGTTCCAGTAAGATGGCACTGTCCATGTCGGCCAAGCCGCGCTCAAAGTCATGGAGTGAGCGCGTGTAGATCTCGGAGCGCATGACAAAGGCACTGGCGTTGTTCTTGCTCAAGGCGATGCCTCGGTTCAGGTTCTCGAGAGCCGCAGTGGTGTCTTTACGGGCCAGGTTCATCTGTGCCAGACCGATATAGGCACGGTCGTTGCGATGGTCGATCGATAGCAGTCGGTCAAAGGTCTGCTGCGCCTCGTCGTAGTTCTTCAAGGCCGTCTCACACACGGCACGGTTGATCAACAGGTTCTTGTCCTCGGGCATCAGGTTCAAGCCCGCGTCATAGTCCTCGACAGCCCCCTTGAAATCACCCAGGTTCTGCCTGGAAACACCCCTTACCTGATAGGCATCGACAATGAAGGGATTGCGCTCAATCGCCATGCCGGCATCCTGCTCGGCACCGCGATAGTCTTCCAGACTGATCTTGGCCACCGAACGATAAAAGTAAGGCTCTGCCAAAAAGGGCTTGGCCTTAATCGCTTGATTAAAGTATTGGATAGCAAGGATATAATCCTCGAAATAGAGCGCATTACGCCCGATTTTCACTACCTGCTCGGTATTGATCTGGGCATGAGCCACGCCAGCAGCCAGCAAAGCCAGCAACAGCGTCAAGCGACAGCATATCGTCCTAATCCTCTTCATAACTGCGTTTATAACGGCAAAAGTAGGCCAAAATTTCGCAATCGCCAAAAAACGCCAGTCCAGTCCCCGTTTTTTCACATTTTATGGCTTAAAATCTTAAAAACGGCTAAAGGATTTTGCCATGTCAGCCAATAAGAGTAAATTTGAAGTTTGAAATCTTAACAAGACATCATCAACATGAAAAGATATATCGTTTTTGCTCTCTTGCTGGCCATGCTGATGGCTCCCGCCACAATGGATGCCCGCAAGAAGAAGGACAAGAAAATGGAGAAGCGCGGCATCAGCATCGAGAATGTCAACGCCGCCGAGCAACCCATGCAGGACGTGGCCGTCACCAATCCTGCCCAACAGCTCTATGGCGAATGGGATATCATCACCATGCGCAAGAAAAAAGTCTATAGTCTGGAGCGCGCTTACCTGTACCTGGACTTCAAGGGCGGCAACAAGGTGTATGGCAACAACGGCTGCAACACCATCAACGGCGCCTTCCAGCTGAGCGGCAACAACCTCAAGTTCAGCGACTTCATCAGCAGTGGAGAATCCTGCCACAACGTCACCAGCGAGAAGACCATCATGCACACACTGGCCGACGTGCGCCGCTATACCCTGCAACAGCAATACAACGCACAGTACATGAACCTGATGAATTCCAAGGGTGCCGTCATCATGGTGCTCAAGCGCCACAACCTTGATGCCATGAACGGCGTGTGGCTCGTCAAGGAAATCAACAGCGAGAATGTCTCAGAAAAGAATATGCGCCTGGTCATCGATGCTGTGATGCAGACTATCCATGGCGACACAGGCTGCAACATCATCAACGGCATCATCACCCTTGATCCCACCAAGGACATGGCCATCCAGTTCGAGGACCTGCGCTCCACCGAGCACGACTGCGAGGACATCGACTTCGAGACCGACCTGCTGCTGGCTCTGGAGACCACCGAGTCGTGCAAGCGCATCAACCAGTACGAGATGGCCTTGCTCGACCACAAGGGTTCCATCGTCTTGATGCTGCAGCGCATCAACCTGCGCCAAACCACAGCAGAAAACGACTGAATCATCTTGCATCCGCTCTTGTAAAAAGTTTTCGAGTTAAACGAATTATACTAATAACATCCGCATTCCGGTGGACGGAATGCGGATGCTTCTATTAACTTTAAACTATAAACGGCGCGCGTAATCACGCACGCTCATCAATTCAGTCGCTTGGTGGCGGTGCGGGAGCCGTCGCTGTGGGTCTTCACGACGATGTTCACACCATCCTGGGGCACCTTGCTGACGATGCCTGCGGGGCTGATGTACTTCACGTCAACGACCTGCTTGCCGGCCTCAATTTCCTCGACCGCAGCACAGGAGATGATATCCAGCGGATGGATGGTATAGTTGGTGAAGTAATCCTCGTCGGTGGCATGGATGCGGCGCATAGGAGCCTGTGCAGTATTCTCCTCCCACGGCTCATCGAGGGAGAAGACGCACAGCAGGCCATAATAGAAGCCTTCCTTGCCAGACATCTCGGCCTCGAGAGCGGGAGCGAAATCAAAGTCGAGCTTCACCAGCACGGTGTCCTGCTCGCTGCACAGGTAGGGTTTGCCGTCACGATAGAAGAAATAGCCGTCGGCGCGACCCACCTCATGGCCCAGAGCTGCGATATAATCCTTGCTCAGGTCATACTGGAACAGCGTCAGCGTGGGAAGCTCGGCGTCATCGAGTTCGGCAGGTGTGCTGACAAGCTCAAGACGCGGATTGGTCAGGCGGTCATTGAGAACACCCTTGACAGTGCCCGGCATGAGCACCTCGGCATTACTCAGCGCGTTGAACAGTTCCTCGTCACCCGAGCAGTCCAGCGCAATCCAATCGGGATACCAAGCCATCCACTCGGCATAACCCCACTCGGCGTAGGTGTCGTAGTAGATTTCATCCACATTGTCGGTCACAAACACCAGCTTGGCAGCATCGACAGCGGCAGCGACATAGAGCGTGTCGCACACTTTATACTGCGTGCCGTCCTCGCCCTCGTACAGGACTTTCCACAGACGAGTACCCGGATCATTGGAGATGGCGATGGGATACATCTCGACGATGCCGTTATAGATGGTCAACATGCCCTCGATATCGTAAAGCTCGGTGGCATCCACCTCGGGATAGTCGATGCCGAACTTGTTGTAGCCGGCCATCGTTGCCACCACGGGGTTACCCTCGTCGTCGGTCTCGTTGCTGGTGATCGTGAAATTGCCACGATTGTCTATCTCACTCAAGCTGATGCCCTCCAAAAAGACCTTGTAGTTCACCCAGCCCTGCTCGGGATCGCTGATTTCAGACAAATAGCCTGTACAGTCAAAGGGCGAATAGTAGTACTCGTCAAGGATCGATTTGGCATTGGCAAAGTGAGCCGGCTCGCCCACCTCGACCAGACCTTTATAGGTTTTCTTCACGCCCGTCCAGCCGGCAGGGATCACAGCACCCAGCTGATACTGCTTGCCCGTGTCGCCGTAGATGAGTGCTGCATAGGCCTCACCCTCGTCATCGAGCTGCATTACCCACAGGTACTCATTCCACTGGTAGTTGACATACACGTCGCTCATGAACTGGAAAGCAGTGCCCTCCTCCAGGGCGTCGATTTGCTGGAGGGAGTCCAGCTTGGTGATGTTGGGGTCAATGGGGTCTTCGGGGTCAGGGTCGACAGGGTCGCCGCTGCTGGTGGTCACCACGATGCTTGCCACCTGGGCATTCTTGGTACCGTAGTGGGAAAAGGTCACCGATGCAGAGTTGCCCGTCCAAGTACCTACGGTGCCTGTGGCAGTGTAATCACCCACATCGGCCAACAGGTCAAAGTTTGCGGTATTGGCGGCATTGATGGTGACACCGGTGATGCTGCCCTCGGCCACAGTCAAGGCGATGGTGCCGTCCACATAGATGCGTAGCGAAAAACTGCCCTGTGAATTCCAGATGCGAGTCGGTGTAGCACCGTCGGTTGCCGACAGCGTCACGCCCTGCACAGTCACAGGACCCGCCTGCGACAGATTGGTGCCAGCGCCCTGGTCAGGCACAGCATAACCCATAGCTGTAATACCCTCGGCTGTCGAGAAGTCAAAAGTCACTTCGGCAGCCTGTAATACGAAAAAGGCCATCACGGCCATCATAAAAATCGAGAAAATACGTTTCATTTGCACACATTAATAATTTCTGGTACAAAATTACTGCCAAGACTTGAGACAAACACAACAATGTACCGAAAAAAGTTATCAACAACCGTATAAAAACCGCTTTTTGGCTCTATCGCCTGCAGAGACGCAAAATTTTGCGTCTCCCAATCTAGAGAAACTACTGTAATGACAACCCCGAGACGCAAGATTTTGCGTCTCTACTTTTTTGACGGATTTGTAAGCAATATTTGCCGAGTTATTTGGTGAACAGGATGCCTGAGCACCTGAAGAAGCACTCATCACGGCTCAGCATCCGCATATAGAACTCATCAATCATCAACAGGTCCTTGCCATTTTCGACAATCAACGGTTTTACCTTTCCGTTGCGGTTACTGTCCAGATCCCTCTCGGTCAGGTCCTTGACGGCAATCTCAAACTGACATTTGCCAGGCAGACCATCTTCGTCAACCACGATAGTCAGTTTGCCGCCATTGATTTTGGCGTTATCGCAGTAGCAACTGACAGCATTCATGGAAGCATATCCTTGAGGCGCAGCCACACCCTTAATCAGTTTGTCGTTCCGGTATTCAGGCAGACTGACAGCCTGCACTTCGCCATCATCCGAACTGGAACGAGTACCTACAATGGCGTCCTTGCCGACCAAGCCCAGTATGCTGTCAAAACCGTAGTCGACCTGCAGGTAATGGAGCTTTGCATCTATTGACTTGGTGACCTTATCGTCGGCCGTCTTGAGCCAATTGTCATACTGATCGCCCGAGAGCGGCAGCTGCTTGAGTCCCGATGAGGCGAATGCCTCACGCACCTCGTCCTGCAGCCGTTGCTCGGTCACGTTGGGGATGCTCCACGGACCCACCGAGATGAGCAGCAACACCAGGGCAAACGAGGCCGGCACCCACCAGATGCGGCGGTTGCGGCACAGCAGCAGGCCGATGCACACCACATAACACCACAGGTTGAACACCACGACATAGAGGCGACTTACCGTGATGCCGTAGTCACTCAAGCGGCGGCCGATGGCGACCGACATCAGCACCAGCAGCGGCAACATGGCCAGCGGCAGCAAGTGCGTCAACGTCTTGAAGAAGGACTTGCCCTGCTCGTGCTGCACGGGATAGGTGATGAAAATCAGGATCACCATGCCCAGCATGCTTGCCGACACCAGGTAGCACACCCAACCCACAGGCAGTTGCCAGGAGATCAAGATCTTGGCGGCATAGACGTAGAGCGTGGCCATATACAACAGCAACAGGGGTATGAACAGGTATTGGGAAACGCCCTTGATAAAGCCGGTAAATGGGGCAATGCGGCGGATGTGCTTTTGAGCACCCTCGGGAATCTGGCTCATCGCCAGCAGCGGTGCCAGCAGCACCATGCAGAAGGTGGGGATGTAGAGGAACCACCCATCGACATTCACGCCGAAAAGCCAGTCCAGCGACTGCACAAACAGGATGATGCCCAGCGTGAGGATGCCCCCCACCACGACGCCTGCCGTGATGGCGACAAAGAGCCGTTGGGCAAAGTTCCAGAAGGGCACATCGTCGCCCTTGCGGAAGAAACACAGCAGGAACAGTGACAGCACCATGACCACCACCGTGGCACTCACGCCCACCAGCTGCTGCATCGAGAAGCGTTCAAACGGCGTCAGGTAGAGCGACACTCCCAACCACAAGGCAAGTCCGAGCACCTTGGTAACAAAGGCCGTCAGCCGATGCTTGAAGTCCTCGGTGAGCAACTGCAGCGACACGGCCAGCAAAGCACCCGTAGCAGGGAAAAAGATGAAGAAGAAGTTCCACTTCTCGTCGATGGGATGGCCATCGTGGCGAATGAGGAACATCAGGTAACCCGTGAGGAACACGAGCAGCAGCACGGCCACAGGAAAACGCCTGATGCCGTGTCCGAAACGCTCAACAAGCACACTGGGAGAAAACCGTTTGAAAATCTCCATAACCCTACGTTTTAGATCAATTGTCAGTAATATTTATTATAACGTACGATAGCGCGTAAAATTGCCACAATAGCGCCATTTATCGGGCAAAGAGCCGAAAAAGTTGCACCAACGGGGAAATCATTGTACTTTTGTGCCCAAATTTAAGAACAGTATGGCGGCTTGTCGCTCGTTAACATCATGGTTGCGAGAGGAAAGTCCGGGCAACACAGAGCATCACATTTCTTAACGGGAAGCTGGGGGTGACCTCAGGGTTAAGGTGACAGAAAATAACCGCCGCACGAAACGCGGTAAGGGTGAAAAGGCGGGGTAAGAGCCCACCGGGCACTGTGGCGACACCGTGTGCCGCACCACCTGTGAGTTGCAAGTTCATGTATACCGGCATCTAAGGGCTGCTCGTCCATTGCCGGGGGGTAGAACGCTATACCGGCGCAGCAATGCGCAGGACAGATAAATGACAGGCACCTGCCGTCACGGCAGGCACATAACCCGGCTTACAGCCATACTGTTTTCTTTTATATGTTATGTATCGTGTCCCTTGAGCGACATGACCAGCAATAAACGAGTATAGTGTTATGGCACGAAAAGAAGAACTCGCGCGCATGTGGCAGCGCACAGTGGATTACCTGTTCAACCAGCGTCCGGCCTTTGAACGCCAGGGCGCGTCGGGCTACAAACCCGGCCTGGAGACCAGTCTGGCCCTGGACCGGATGTATAACGAGCCCCACCTCAACTACCGCATCATCCACATCGCCGGCACCAACGGCAAGGGCTCCACAGCCCACATGCTGGCCTCCTGCCTGCAGGCCTGCGGCTACCGCGTCGGGTTGTTCACGTCGCCCCACATGATCGACTTCAGGGAACGCATCAGGGTCAACGGCCGCAAGGTGAGCCGCAGCTTTGTCATTCAATGGGTAGCCGATTACCGCAAGAAGAAACTCGAGGGCTATGAGCCGTCGTTCTTTGAGCTGACATCGACCATGGCATTTGACTACTTTGCCTGGCGCAACGTCAATGTCGCCGTCATCGAGACTGGCCTGGGAGGCCGACTTGACAGCACCAACATCATCACGCCCGAACTGAGCATCATCACCAACATCGGGCTGGAACACCAGCAATTCCTGGGCAACACGCTCGAGGAAATCGCCCTGGAGAAAGCCGGCATCATCAAGCACGGCCGCCCCGTGGTCATCGGCCATGCCGACGGCGTGGTCAGGGACGTGTTTGAGCGCGAGGCCAAGCGCCTGTATTCCGAAATCCATTTTGCCGAAGACAAGCCCGAGGTCATCAGTGCCAAGCATGTTGACGGCGTCCTGAGGCTGGAAACGGCCAACTTCGGCACCCTCGACTGTGAACTCACGGGCGAATACCAGGTGGAAAACGTCAATACCGTGCTCACTGCCCTGACGATACTCAAGCGCCTCAAGTACCGCATCAAGACCGACGCCCTGCGCAAGGGCCTTGCGAGGGTCATCGAGGACACCGGCCTGATGGGACGATGGATGAAGATTGACGACAAGCCGCTGACCATACTTGAGTCGGCCCACAACGTGCCCGGCATGACACGGGCCATGGAACAGCTCAAACATGAGGAATTTGACGACCTGCACATGGTGATCGGGTTCATGGCCGACAAAGACGTGAGCCGCATCCTGGAACTGCTGCCCAAGAAAGCCTTCTACTACTTTACCCAAGCCCAGACATCACGCGCCATGAGCGTTGAGCAGCTGAGCCGGCTCGCCGCCAAGTGCGGCATCAAGGGCAAGTGCTACAACAATGTCGTCGATGCGCTGGCGGCCGCCCGCGAGGCTGCTGCACCACGAGACCTCGTCTATGTGGGCGGCAGCATGTATGTGCTGTCAGAGCTGCTCACGGCCATCAACTACGACGACCATCTGGACGCATAGTCCTATCCCCTTCCCCTATCCCATTACTGCCAAAAGGGCACCAGGCCTTGAGTCCGGGTGCCGGGTTGTGTCATGTCAGAATGTCATTATTTGTTATAGCGCGGGTGCCCAATGTAAAACTAATTAAAAACACCGGCACATTGCATTAATTTATTTTAAAAACACTGGCACAACTATTGCAGATGTTGATTTTCGTTGTACTTTTGGCACCGGATTTGAAAAGTTAAATTTAACACTTGGAAAAATTAAAATCAACAATAAATTAACAATAAAGAGACACATGAACAAGAATTTGAAATTAGCGATTATGCTTGTGGCAGCCTCGATTTTGGGATCGGGCGTGACCATGATGGCAACCAGCGAGTTGCAGAAGAAAGGCGTGATTTCCGACACCTATCTGACGAATAAAGACAATAATGTATCGGCCGACGGCTTGGTGCGTACCGCATCTCGCCCCGTGGACCTGAGCCGCGACTTCACCGACGTGGCCGAGAACACCATCAACTGTGTAGTGAGCATCAAGAGCTACGCCACTCCCCAGCAGAACTACTACCAGGGCGGCTTCATCGACCCGTTTGAGTTCTTCTTCGGCCCCGGCTTCGGCCAGGGACAGCGTCCGCGCCAGCAGCAGCCGCAGCAAAAGAGCGAGCCGCAGGCCACGGGAATGGGCTCGGGTGTAATCATCAGTGCTGACGGCTACATCGTCACCAACAACCACGTCATCAGCGGCGCCGAGAAGTTGGAGGTTACCCTGAACGACAACCGCCAGTTCAATGCTACCGTTGTGGGCACCGACGAGAAGACCGACGTCGCCCTGATCAAGATCAACGCCAAGGACCTGCATGCCATCACCTTCGGCAATAGTGACGCCGTCAAGCCCGGCCAGTGGTGCGTCGCCGTTGGCAACCCCTTCGGCTTCAACTCGACCGTCACCGCCGGCATCATCAGCGCCAAGGCCCGCGGCATGAACACCAGCGACAATGGCGGCATCAAAGCCTTCATCCAGCACGACGCTGCCGTGAACCCCGGTAACTCGGGCGGCGCACTGGTGAACACCGCAGGCGAACTCATCGGCATCAACACGATGATCTATTCCCAGACGGGTAACTACAGCGGCTGCTCATTTGCCGTTCCCAGCAACACCGTCAAGAAGGTCATCACCGACATCAAGCAATATGGTACCGTACAGCGCGCCGTGCTGGGCATCCAGTACACCGAGCTGACCGCCGAGAAAGCCAAGGAAGAGAAGATCACCGCTACCAACGAGGGCATCTATGTAGCCAAGGTAACCGACCGTGGCGCCGCCAAGGAGGCTGGCCTGCAAGAGGGTGACGTCATCGTCAAGCTCAACGGCTCACGCGTCAAGGACAGCGGCGAGATGCAGGAAGAGATGAACAAGCTGCGCCCCGGTGACAAGGCTGAGGTGGAATACTACCGCGACAATAAGCTGCGCCACACCACCGTTACCTTCAAGAACGACCAGGGCAACACCAAAATGACCAAGCAGAGCGACGTCATGTCGCTGGGATGCGCCTTCACCGAGCTCAGCAAGGAAGACAAGGAAGACCTGGCCATTTCCAAGGGCCTGAAGGTGGTAGGCATCAAGGCCGGCAAGTTCAAGAACGCAGGCATCCGTGACGGCTTCATCATCACCGACATCAACAACATGCCTGTTGACTCGCGCGACGACGTGGAGAACATCTACAACCAGATCATGCGCAGCAGCGACAGCGACAAGGTGATGTTCATCACCGGTTTCTACCCCACCGGCAAGAAGGTTTACTATGCCGTTGACCTGAGCGACGAGGAATAAGAAACAAGTGGATTTCCAGAGTACTTAGATAATTTTCATACGCAAACCATAAGTACCGTGATGGCAGTGGCCCCGACCGCTGCCATCACTTTTTCATATCAGTCAACAAGTTAAGACAAAATATGTTTTTAAACATTTTATGAATAATTTCCCTAAAAACATTAGGTTTATTCAAATAAAATACATTACTTTTGCGTGAAAAATCAAAAACACATAATTTTATTAAGAATTGATCATTATGAGAGGTGGAGCTAGACCAGGCGCCGGAAGGCCCAGAATTTACGGAAAAAGAGTTCAGTTATCAATCCTGATTTCAGAGGAGACAAAGACTAAACTCAAGGAGCTTGCTGTGGCACAAGACAAGCCCCTTGCCGGTGTTGTTGAGCAGTTGATCATCAACGAGCATGAAGGATTGATGTTGTCGTCGTGACCAGCAGGGTAAAGGCAGCTTCTGCCATACCCCACATCGATCATCAACGTACATCACAAAGCCGAACACACCGTATATGAACATTTTTCCGCCAGTTGTTGCTATAGTAAAATAGTGACAACATGATAGCGTATACCTGTCACGCATGATGTTGGCACACTATTTGCTGTAACTGGTTTTATGCAACCAACTTCTCATAATGAGAAACACCTTTAATAATTCAGAAAGCAAAGCGTAACGAGAATGAGACAACTCAAAATAACCAAAGCCATCACCAACCGTGAGAGCGCGTCACTGGACAAGTATTTGCAGGAAATCGGCCGCCAGGACCTCATTTCAGTCGATGAGGAGGTGGAACTCGCCCAGCGCATACACCAGGGCGACCAGCAGGCTCTTGACAAGCTTGTCAACGCCAACCTGCGCTTTGTTGTGTCGGTAGCCAAGCAATACCAGAACCAGGGATTGAGTCTGTCAGACCTGATCAACGAGGGCAACGTCGGCCTCATCAAGGCAGCGCAGAAATTTGACGAGACCCGCGGCTTCAAGTTCATCTCCTATGCCGTGTGGTGGATCCGCCAGTCGATTCTCCAGGCCATCGCCGAGCAGTCCAACATGGTGAGGGTGCCACTGAACCAGGCCGGCCTGCTCAACAGGACCAGCAAGGCTCAGTCGCGCTTCGAGCAGCTGCACGAGAGGCGTGCGTCGGCCGAGGAACTTGCCGCCGAGCTTGACCTGCCCATCGAGAAGGTGGTGGAGACAATGAAGATCAACACCCGTTCGGTATCGGTCGATGCCCCGTTTGCCGACGGCGAGGACAACAGCCTGCTCGACGTGCTGCCCAACAACGACTCGCCCATGGCCGACTCGACCCTGAACCAGGAGTCATTGTCCAAAGAGATCGCACGCGTGCTGGAACAGCTCACACCGCGCGAGCGCGACATCATCAAGATGTTCTTTGGCATCGGATGCCAGGAAATGACACTTGAGGAAATCGGCGCCAAGTTCAACTTGACGCGTGAACGCGTGCGCCAAATCAAGGAAAAGGCCATTCGCCGCCTAAAGGGCCAGAAGAGCCAGCTGCTGATCTCCTATTTGGGATAAAACCACCGTCCACGACGACACACAGACGATTTTTCGGGGCATTTTGCCTAATTTTGACACTTTTTCCCACTTTTTTGAGCAATTACTTGGAGAATTCAAGTAATTGTAGTATCTTTGCGCGCTTAAACTCTACACAAGTTAGATGAGACAACTTAAAATTACAAAATCCATTACTAATCGCGAGAGCGCTTCCCTCGACAAATACCTTCAGGAAATCGGCCGTAAGGAACTCATCACGGTCGATGAGGAAGTCGAGTTGGCTCAGCGCATTCGCCAAGGTGACCAGGCAGCTCTGGACAAGCTTGTCAGCGCCAACTTGCGTTTCGTTGTTTCTGTCGCAAAACAGTACCAGAACCAGGGATTGAGTCTTCCCGACTTGATCGACGAGGGTAATCTGGGCCTTATCAAGGCAGCGCAGAAGTTTGACGAGACCCGTGGCTTCAAGTTCATCTCCTATGCCGTGTGGTGGATCCGTCAATCTATCCTGCAAGCCCTTGCCGAGCAAGCGCGCATCGTGCGTCTGCCGCTCAACCAGGTGGGCTCGATCAACAAGATCAGTAAGGCCCAAGCCCGTTTTGAGCAGGAGCATGAGCGCCGCCCGTCGGCCGAGGAACTTGCCGACCGTCTCGACATCCCCGTGGACAAGATCAGTGACACGATGAAGGTCTCGGGCCGTCACGTGTCGGTCGATGCCCCGTTTGTCGAGGGCGAAGACAACAGTCTGCTGGACGTGCTGCCCAACAACGATTCGCCCATGGCCGACTCGACCCTGAACCAGGAGTCGCTGGCCAAGGAAGTGAACCGTGCGCTGGATCAGCTCAGCCCGCGCGAGAGGGACATCCTGAAGATGTTCTTCGGCATTGGCTGTCAGGAGATGACCCTCGAGGAGATTGGCGCCAAGTTTGACCTGACGCGCGAGCGCGTTCGCCAGATCAAGGAGAAAGCCATCCGCCGCCTCAAGGGCCAGAAGAGCAAGCTGCTCAAGGCCTATCTGGGTTAACCTAGACATTTTAAGTTAAAGCATTCAGGCTGCCTCACAAGGGCAGCTTTTTTCATGCTAGGCTAACCGTTTTTGTAACATTTTGTCTAAAAACGTGGAAAAATGTTGCCAGAATCAAAAAATGGCAGTAATTTTACACGATTATATATCATGCGGCAATTTATTCTTATCAAGAAACAATAACTTTTAATTAAAGTAAACATGAAAAAGATTTTGACTTTCGTTTGTGTGCTCATGCTGGGTATGGGTGTGAGCCAAGCGCAGGTACACCAGGGCGAGACCGCTGCCGGTGTCAATCTGGTGTATGGCAGTGAAATCAAGAGCTTGGGCTTGGGTGCCCGTTTCCAGTATGGCGTGCTTGACCAGCTGCGTGCCGAGGTGGGCTTCAACTTCTTCTTTGAGCACGACCACACCACATGGTGTGATGTGAACGTCAATGCACATTACCTGCTGGGCTTGTTGAACGACCAGTTCTTCCTCTATCCGCTGGTAGGTCTCAACTACACCATGGCCAAGTACAAATTCCCTGGCGAGGGCTCTGACGAGGAGAACCACATCGGCCTCAACGTGGGCGCGGGTGCCGAGTATGAGATCACCGACCACATCGGTGTGAATCTCGAGTACCGCCACACCATCGTCCGCAAGGTGGACCAGGGCATCATCGGCCTGGGTATCAACTACAAGTTCTGATAGAGTCCACAGGACACTGAACGCATCAGTACAAGAATCAGGACCGCACTCCCTAGTGAGTTGCGGCCCTGATTTGTTTTGTTGCCTGTAAAACGCTGCGCCTTAGTTCATGGGCTGGAGCTTGTCGATGGCACCCGACACAAACGAGGAGAAGTCGTGGTCATCGTCATCGGCCTCGTTGCCAAACGAGTCGCTCACCTTGATGGAGCACAGCGACCGCAGCAACTCGAGCGTGGCATTGCCCTTAGGCTCGCTCGTGTAGAAATGGCCGCTGCCGTTGAAGATGTCCTTCAGGCCGAAGTCGAAGTAGCCGTTCACGCTGTCGGTATGCGTCTGGGCAAAGAGGCCCAGCATCGTGGCGTCAAAGAAATCGCGAACGGGCTTCATCTCATAGGCGTAGCCCTCGGTCTGCTCATAATCAAGCATCTTGAGGTAAAGGATGCCGTCGATGATGCCGATGCGGATCATCTTGTTGTCATACTGATAGATGTACTCGCCCTCATAGAGCTCGGGAGCCTGCCCCATCGAGTTGGCAAAGTTGCTGATCTGCCTAACCACGCCGTCGGGGTCAGTCGAGCGGGTGGCGATCACCATGTTCCACTCGCCCTCGAGATGCGGGTCGCGTGCCAGACCGATGGAGAACGGACCGTCCACCGTCGACAGGATGCTAGCCAGGTCGATGCTGCCAATGTAGGGAATCTTGCCGAACATCGTCAGTAGTTGCTGTATCTGCTTGAGTTTCACAAAGCTGTCTCCCTTCACGCTCATCGTGAAGATGTAGTCCATCGAGTTGGGGATCGCCTTGAGGACATCGCCGCTGGGCTTGCCAAGCGTGGATTTCAGCAGCTGGGCATACTCGCTGCCCTCGTCGGCCAGGATGCGCGTGGTCATCTCGACCAGGTCGTCGTCCAGCTCGATGTTGCACGTCACGGCATCGATGTCACTCTCGGTGAAAATCTCGACCAGCGGCATCTTGCGCGACAGCTCACGATACACCTCGCTCTTGCCCAGGATGGCCTTCATGCCCTTGCCTTGAATCCAGGCATTGATGGCACCGCCCTTGGAGTGGAGCAATTCCTTGACCTCCTTGTTCTCGGTGATGCTGGTGGCTGTCTTGGAGAGGATGCCACGGGCGGCGCGTGCGGCACGCGACACCTCCATGGCCTTGTTCACAGTGCCCACGAGCAGCACCTTACCGTCGATGGCATAGAGATTGTCGCCCACATACATGCAGTCCAGGCCCTCGACCTTGGAGAAGTCACCGCCCACACGCATCTCGAGCGTCTTGCGCGCCTTGTCGGGGTCGTCGAGCTCGGCCAGCAGCACGCGGCCGAAGGTTTTGGCCGAGAAGTAGGCATAGGCCTTGCTGTCGATGTTCAGTCCCATCTGCGGCAGGTCGCTGAGCAGCACGCACAAGGGTGACGTGTCGTTGCCGTCAATCATCTGCTGCAACGACTTGGGCAGGACGACATGGCCATCGTCGATCATACCGGCTTTTTTCAGGATTTGGGGCACATCCAAGCTAACCACACCTGTCGCGTCGGCGGGAATCATCTTCTCCAGGCTATCGCTGGCACAACCCGCCAGCATGAGCATCATCAACGCTACAGCTAAGTATTTTAACCGTCTCATTCTCGTGTTTTGTGGAATATTACATTTACTGGTTCTACACAAGCCGCAAGCGGCGCCATGCCGCCTACAACGCCACAAAGTTACTATAACTTTGTGACATAAAACGAGAAAAAACGAACAACTTATTGACATGCCTTTTCAGGGCCCCGAGCCAGGCTCCGTACAAGGCATCGCACATGTCCCAAAAGGCCGAATAACCGATATCCGTAATAATATCATTTTTTAACTATTATTTATAGCTCAAATCAAAAAAAAAGCACTATATTTGAACATCCATTAGACCAACAATCATTATCAACTGTGCCGGATCCGTTATGTGATCCCGCAACTAATTGAAAGACAAAGATGAACGATATTTCTGATCTACTGAGAGAGCTGCTCGACCGCTACAGCAACACCCCTGAACTTGACCAGGAATTTGAACGCATGCGGCGCGAGGACGAGGAATTTGACAAAGAATACATTGTCTGGTGTGAAGAGAACGGCTATTCCGTCAAGGACGGATACCGCGACTTCATCAACGAAATCATCGAGTCCCAGGATTCCTATTGGGACAATTACCAGGAGTTCGGCAACAATATTTAATCGACGCTATCGTTATTCTTTCAAGAAGAGATTATTATCAAATACCATAGGACCAGATGTTTCCTTCAAAGAGAAACCGCGCTTTTGCGGCCGAATGGGATTGCCAAGACGGCATACTCATTGCTTGGCCCAACATGGGTACCGACTGGGCCCAAATGATAGACGAAATCACAGCATGCTATGTTGAAATAACGCGCGCCATCCTCGAGGACGAGGACGAGCGCGTGCTCATTGTCGCCAACGATCCTGACGAGGTGCGCACGGCACTCGGTCCCGACATCGACTGGAAGCGCATCATCATTGCCGTGATGCCCATCAACGACACCTGGGTGCGCGACTACGGCCCCATCACGGTCTCTCACGACGGCCAGCTCTCGTTGGCCAACTTCACCTTCAATGCGTGGGGCATGAAATTTGCCGCCGACTGCGACAACCAGATCAACTCCCGTCTCGAGGAGCTGGAAGCATTCAAGGTGCCCTTGCTCAACTACTGTGACCTGGTGCTGGAGGGCGGGTCGATTGAGACCGACGGCAACGGCACGGTGATGACCACCACCTGCTGCCTGACGGCCCCCAACCGCAACGACACCCTCTCGCGAGAACAGCTCGAGCACACCCTGCTCGACCGCCTGGAATGCCTGAAGATGCTGTGGCTCGACCATGGCAGCCTTGTGGGCGACGACACCGACGGCCACATCGACACACTGGCGCGTTTCGCTCCCGGCGGCGTGATACTCTATACGGGCTGTGACGATCCCGAGGACGAGCACTTCCAGCCCTTGATGATGATGGAAGAGCAACTCAAGCAGTTCACCGACGTGGACGGCAACCATTACCACCTCATCAAGTTACCGCTGCCCAAGCCGATTTATGAACACGAGTACTTCAGGCTGCCGGCCACCTATGCCAATTTCCTGGTCACCAACCACCAGGTGCTGGTACCCGTGTATGGCCAGCCCGAAAACGACTTCAAGGCCTGCGAGCTCATCGGCGAGGCATTCCCGGGCCGCAAGATCGTGGGCATCGACTGCCGCCCGCTCATCCAGGAGCACGGATCGCTGCACTGCGCCACCATGCAGCTGCCCAAGGGCTCACTCTCTCAACTCATCTCTAATCACGAAACACTATGAAAGTAGGAATCATTCAACAACGCAATAGCGGTGACGTGAAAGCCAACCGCCAGTCGCTCATCAGCAAAATCAAGCAGCTCGCTAGCCAAGGTGCACAACTCGTTGTCCTGCCCGAGCTGCACGACTCGCTCTACTTCTGCCAGGTGGAGAGCGTGGACAACTTCGACCTCGCGGTGGAGATCCCCGGCGAGGTGACCCGGGAATATGCCGCCGTAGCACGTGAATGCGGCATCGTGCTGGTGACCTCACTGTTCGAGAAGCGCGCTACGGGGCTGTACCACAACACGGCAGTCGTCTATGACACCGACGGCAGCGTGGCTGGCCAGTATCGCAAGATGCACATCCCCGACGACCCTGCCTATTACGAGAAATTCTATTTCACCCCCGGCGACCAGGGCTTCATTCCCATCGAGACATCGTTGGGCAAGCTGGGCGTGATGGTGTGCTGGGACCAGTGGTACCCCGAGGGAGCCCGCCTGATGGCCATGCGCGGCGCACAGATGCTGATCTACCCCACCGCCATCGGCTATGAGAGCAGCGACACCCCCGACGAGCAGGAACGCCAGCGCGAGGCCTGGACAACCGTGCAGCGCGGCCATGCCGTTGCCAACGGCCTGCCCGTCATCACCGTGAACCGCGTGGGCCTCGAGCCCGACCCGTCAGGCCAGACCAACGGCATCCAGTTCTGGGGCAGCAGTTTTGTTGCAGGTCCGCAGGGCGAGCTCATCTACCGCGCCCCCAACGACAGCGAGGACCTGCAGGTCATCGACATCGACATGGAGCGCAGCGAGCAGGTGCGCCGCTGGTGGCCTTTCCTGCGCGACCGCCGCATCGAGTGCTACGGCGACCTGAACCAGCGCTTCCTGGACTAAGGCATAAGACAAACTACGAATTACGCGAATTTTACGAAATACGGGCGGAAGCCCATTCGTTTAATTCGCGTAATTCGTAGTTTCTAATCTGCGGGGATTAGGCCTGGCCTTCGTCCTGGGGACCGCCGAAAGTCTTCTTCAGGAAGTCATCGACCTTGTCCATCACGCCCTCGGCAGCCTTGGTGGCATCGTCAAGTGCGTCTTTAGCCTTGTCCAGTACACTGGGCTCGCCCTCTTTGGGTTCAAAGGCTTCCTTGGCCTTTTGTGACAGGTCCTGAGCGACCTCGGTAGCAGCGGCCGTGCCCTGCTCCACAAAGTCCTTGGCCTTATCCATCATCTCACCTGCAGCGGCAGCGCCCTCGCCAAACATTTCCTTGGCCTTGTCGAGCAAGCTGGGTTCACCCTCCTTGGTCTCGAACATCTCCTTGGCTTTCTCCAAGAAGTCCTGGCTCACCTCGCCGGCAGCAGTGGTGCCCTTGTCGAGCATTTCCTTGAGCTGGTCGAGCATTCCGGGCTCACCCTCTTTGCCGTCAAACATTTCCTTGGCCTTATCAAAGATGCTCGGATCACCTTCCTTGCCCTCAAGCAGTCCTTTAAGTTTGTCAAAGACGTTGCCCTCGCCACTGGTGGCCTCGTTGATCAAACCCTTCAACTGGTCAAAGATGCTGGCACCCTCGTTCTTTACTTCGTTGGCAGCCTGCTCGGCATTCTTCATTTCCTCTTCCATAAATCCTGAATCTAGTTATTGAACTGGTTGTCGCCTACTCCCTTTCAAGCGTTTCAGCATTCTCTGCCCCAAATGTACACATTATTTCCTACACCGCAACAATTTACCCCAATAAAAATCAACAATCCTCAAAAAATCATTACTAAAACCGGTCATGATGTTGAAAAAAAGTGTATATTTGCACACGATTAACTAATTTCCTTAATAAATAACAATCATCACATCAATTATGAAAAACTTTTACTTTTCTCCCAGATTGAGCCTGCTGGCAATCCTAGTACTGTTTTTATTCGCTCCTGTCAGTGCACAGTATTTCCATCATGCTGGTATCGTCTATAAGATGACTGACGAAAACACTGCCGAAGTGTCGTATCTCGATGGTGACTTTAGTGGTGTCGTCGAAATTCCAGGTATCATCAACGCGATTATTGAACCCATGTATTCCGAGCCTTATGAAGCGACCGTGACCATCACCGGTATAGGAAACTACGCATTTGAATACTGCAGCAATATCACCGAGGTTGTTCTGCCCAACACCATCAGCTATATTTCAGATGCTGCTTTCTACCAATGCAATTCACTCTCAAAGGTCAATTTGCCTAACAGCCTGACATCTATTAGCCGTAACGCATTCAGCTATACAGGGCTGAAGACCATCGAGATTCCTGAAAGCGTAACCGAGTTGGGCTGGAACGTGTTCTATGGCTGTGAACAACTCACCGACGTAACCTTGCCCAGCTCAATCACTGAGCTGCCAGGAACCTTCGCATGGTGCACTGCCCTGGAGCGCATCAACATCCCGAACTCTGTCACATCGTTGTATGACACATTCCATGGCTGCACAAAACTGAACAACGTTGTCATTCCCAGTTCAGTCACCGCAATCGGGCAGTCCACTTTCTATCAGTGCAACACGCTCAACGACATTACCTGCTTGGCTATTGTTCCTCCGACACTTTCTAACAGCAACAGCTTCTACTCGGAGTTATTTGACATCTATGCAACAGCTATCTTGCGTGTTCCCGAATCCTCGATTGGCGCATACAAAGCAGCCCCGGTTTGGAAACTGTTCGTCAATATCAACGGCATTACTGACACGGTTCGCGGTGATATAAATGGAGACGACGAAGTCAACATTGGCGATATCAATGCCATCATAAACCTGATTTTGAAAGGTGATTACAATGATGTGGCCGACCTCAACGGTGACGGTGAGGTCAACATCGCCGACGTCAATGCTGTTATCGACATTATCCTAAGGAGCTAAGACAAAAGACATTATAACCTGAATCATAATTGGCGGAATGAGGCAATAATACCCTCATTCCGCCAATTATGTGATTAAAAGCATCGGTAATCCTAATTTGAACTCCATAGTCAAAGGCTCTAAATTTTATCAATCAATAAAGAAATGGGCCTAATTTTGACGTTTTTTAAACGATTTTCGTTACCTTTGCAAGAAATTATTGGACACATGTAGTCCTCTATCAAGACCTTTAGTAATTAAAAAGCGTTTTGCTGTTGCAAACCGGTTCACGCTTCTAATATGATCGGGGTGATTGCGGACTGGGGGCATCCTTACTCAAAAAAACCTTTATGCTTATGAGACACTTCAACTTCACTTTGCGATTCAGCATTCTGGCCATCTTCGCCATGTGCCTTCTCCTTCCCGCTAAAGCCCAAACGGTCTATTATGGCGGTTTCGCTTTCTACATCTTCAACGAGAACAAAGCCAGAGTAACAAACGCCAGCGGAGACATGACTGGTGAGATTGTGGTTCCCGAAACCTTCAATACCATAGTACAACCCTTGTACGAAGAGCCTTATGAAGTAACTGTTACCGTTACCGAGATTGGAGACTGGGCTTTCTATGAAAAAAAGAACATGACCGCTATCACATTGCCCAAAACCATTAGAAGCATCGGTTATTTGTCTTTCTCCGGTTGCAATTCATTGAAGGATATCACCTGTTTAGCTACAACACCCCCTGTTGTATACAGCGAAAGCTCCTTTTACTCATATGTTGATGACATTTATACCACCGCAACAGTCCATGTGCCCCAGGCGTCAATCACTGATTACGCTAATACCAGGGTGTGGAAAGATTTCACCCACTTCGTTGGCATCAGCGGTGGCTTGCAAGGCGATGTTGACGGCGATGGCCAGGTAACCATCTCGGATGTGGCCCGACTGATTGATTTGCTGCTGACGGGTGCAACCGAGGCCAGTGCTGCTGCCGACGTTGACGGTGACGGTGTTGTCACCATCTCGGACGTGGCCCGACTAATCGATAAGCTGTTCTAGTATACTCTAGATTTCAGCGAGTTAGCCACCAGATGCCAGTAGAGCATGGTTTATCATTTATCACGTCAATAGTTCAAATTCAAGATACAAGGCACAAACAACAAAAAACAAGCGGACAGGATTTGTCCGCTTGTTTTTTGTTGTCAGTAAGACGTTATGCCATTTTACTTCAGGCCGCGGTTGCGCAGCAGGGCCTCGGCAGTGGGAGCCTGGCCACGGAACTTCTTGTAGAGCTCCATGGGATCCTCGGTGTCACCAGCCTCGAGCAGGGCACGATACCTGTCGGCAGTAGCCTTGTCGAAGCAACCGGCC
>JAEEGG010003910.1_pt1 | contig 36679 bp, 28 predicted proteins | sample 9134161 | NCBI WGS metagenome assembly JAEEGG01 (sample SAMN16246543, study PRJNA631951) | gut metagenome | biome: gut microbiome; feature: rumen; material: CR-attached | host: Bos | place: Iran: Karaj | collected 2018-10
GATGCGCTGGTTCGATGCGAGGCTCGCCTGGGCTCTGCTCCTGTTTACGCCGGTGGCGATCGTGCTCGGCAAGCTTGTCTCGCGCAAGTTGCGCAACATGACCCTCGAGATTCGTGACCGCGAGAGCCGCGTCCAGATGCAGGTGCAGGAGGGCGTGGAATTCAACGCGGTGCTCCGTAGTCTCGAGAGCGAGGGTTGGGTCGCGGGCCGCCTCGGCCAGATGCAGGGCGAGCTTGAGGCGAAGGTGCTGAAAAGGACTCGCTTTACGACAATCTCGCGTTTCGCGCTGGGCTCCGCGTTCGGGCTCGGCTACCTTTTCGCCTTCGTGTGGGGCGGCCTCGGGCTTCGCGACGGGGCAATCACGGTCGGTATGCTGACGTCCTTCTTGCAGCTGGTGGGGCAGATCCAGGGCCCGATTCTCTCGATTCTCAACATGGTGCCGCAGGTGGTGCATTCCACGGCGAGCATCGACCGCCTGCAGGAACTGCGTGGCGCACCGGCGGTTCGCGGCAAGGGTGTGGCGCTCGAGGGCGTCCCAGGAATCCGCGTTTCGGGAGTCCGCTTCGGCTATGGCACCGACGGAGATGGAGTCATCGACGGCTTCGGCCATGATTTCCAGCCGGGTTCGAAGACGGCCATCATGGGGACGACGGGTGCGGGCAAAACGACCTTTTTCCGGTTGCTTTTGGGGCTCGTGCGTCCCGAGGGCGGTCGCCTGTCGCTCTATTCCGGTGCTTCCGAGGTGGAGATTTCGGAAGAGACCCGCTCGAATTTCGTCTACGTGCCGCAGGGGAACACGCTCCTGAGCGGTACGGTCCGTTTCAACCTCCAGCTCGCCAAGCCGAATGCGGGCGAGGAGGAGATGCGCCGCGTGCTGCACGATGCGTGCGCGGATTTCGTGCTCGACATGCCCCAGGGGCTCGATACGGAGCTGGGGGAACGCGGGCTTGGCCTGAGCGAGGGGCAGGCGCAGAGGATTGCCGTCGCGCGTGGGTTGTTGCGTCCCGGGAACGTGTGGCTTTTCGACGAGGTGGGTTCCGCCCTCGACGAGGAAACCGAGCGGGAACTGTTCCGCAGGCTCCTCGAGGCGTACCCCGGCAAGACGATGCTTTTCGTTACCCATCGCGGCACCGTGGCCTCGATTTGTGACGAAATTCTTACGTTTTAGGCGGTCTTGTTAAATAATAGTTACGGAGTGGCCCTTTTGGCTATTTTGGAGGGTGGACGGAAGTCTTGGACTTTTCTTTCGGGGGCATTTTTTCTATCTTCCTCCCCGTGAAATTCGTGAAGGCAAATATCCACTACCAGAATTCTTCGAAGTCGCTGACTTTGCATCTGCCTGAATTCCTCTTCCGTGGTTACGGTTTTATCCGCGCCTTCGTTGTCGTCGGGCTTGTGCTCCTGGTGGTGCAGCTTTCCTCCACAATCGGTTACGACCTGGTGATGAAGCATGTCATCAAGGGCCGCATGGATCTCGACAAGCAGATGGCCCAGATCGAGGGCTCGATCGACTACCTGAATACGACGTCTGCCAATTTCTTCAAGGACGAGCAGCGTATCCATTCCAAGTTCGCCCTGACTCCTCCCGACGAGGCTGAACGTGAACTCGGTACTGGCGGCTATATCGGCCCCGATTCCCTCCTGTTGCGCGGTTCTTCCCCGGTTTTCGAGAGGATGACCCGTCTTCGCGAGAATGCGGAGCGTCTTCAGAACAAGATCGAGCTGAATAACAAGTCTTTTGTTGCGCTGTCCGAATACGTCGGTCAGCAGCAGTCTCGCTGGCGCTATATTCCTTCGATTTCCCCGACCCGTGGCCGTGTAGGTTCCGGTTTCGGCCCCCGCATCCATCCGGTGACGGGCGAGGTGGGCAAGATGCACCAGGGAGTTGACCTTTCGAATGAACGTTGGACGCCCATTTATGCGACGGCGGACGGTATCGTCGAGATTGCGCAGTTCAGCAATACCTTCGGAAACTATGTGGCGATTAACCATGGTAACGGGCTCAAGACCCGCTACGGCCACATGCAGATGTCCATTGTCAAGCCCGGACAGTTTGTCCGTCGCTACCAGACAATTGGTTATATGGGATCTACCGGGCGTTCTACGGGCCCCCACTGCCACTACGAGGTCTGGGTCGGCGACCATCCGGTGAATCCGGTTGCCTATATTCTTCCAGGCGACTATTCGGTCGACTGATACTCCTGCCTGTTCCAGTATAGGCGGCGACCCTTCGGGGCGGCGGGCGGGGTAAACCCCTTCGGGGGTAATCTTGAAGTATTTGCTTTTCGCGGTGGCGACTGCTGCCGCATGTCCCGCTTTTGTCGAGTTCTTTCCGGACCCGACCGAGGTCCCGGACAGCGAGGGCGAGTTCGTGGAAATCCTGCTGGATTCCGCGTTCTCGGTTGATTCACTCTATATTTCGATGGACGGGAAGGGGGTGGCATACGCCTATCCGGCGGGGACAAGGCTTGTCCTTGTCCACGACACCGCGGGCTGCCCCCGGCGCCCCGGCGTCGTCTGCCGCCCCCTGGGAATGTCGCTTCCTAATTCGCGTTCGGCGCTCTGGACGTTGCGTGCGGGGGCGTGCCTCGACTCTGTTGCGCTCGACGTGCCGAAGCCTGGAAAGTCGATGCAGCGGCGCGGTGCGACGGACGACTGGCTCTTCGTGTCGCCGACTCCCGGTTACGCGAATCCCCTCTACGAGTCGGGCGTGCAGGATTGCGGACTCTCGCGGGTGTCGGTCGAGCCCCGGTCCTCGGGTGCGGGTTTCGCCGTTTCCGGCTGGGTGAATGGATGCGCGGGGGCCGACGTCACGCTCGAGTGGACGGGACTTTTCGGGAGGGGGAATCCGCGTTCGGAGGAGTTTCGTGCGGCAGGTCGCTTCGAGAGGGAGCTCGAGGCGGAGAGTGCGGCGTGGGTCTCGCTCCGGCTTCCCGGTGACGATTTCCCGATGAACGATGCGTGGGATTCGCTCGCCTTTTTCCCCGGGAAATCGCCCCTCGCGATTTCGGAAATCCACCATTGCCCCGCGGAACCGGAACCCGAGTGGGTAGAAATCTACAATGTGGCACAGCGCTCACTTCCGTTGTCGCGGTTCAGTTTCTGCGGTCGGGGTGGCGCGTTCGGCAGTGAAGGCGATTCCATACTGCCGGGCTCCGCGCTTCTCGTGACGAAGGATTCCGTGGAGCTGAGATCGTTCCTCGGCTTTAGAGACGTGCCTATCCGTCAGGTGAAGATGGGAATCCTGAACAATACGGGCGGCTCGCTTTCGCTGTGTTTCGATTCGACGGCGGTGGACTCCGTTGCGTGGGACAAGTCTACGGTCGAGTGCCCCTCGGGTTTCAGCCCGCTCACGCTCCGCCGCGACAATACGCCCGGGTTCGTGGGGAATACGCGCGGAGGCGACACGGCTGACGAAGTGGAGTTCTCGCTTTCGGGACGAATCTTCCGCACGGGCGGTCCGCATCCGCAGGTGCGCGTAGTGAGCGCGGCGGAATCGGAAATCGGACTCCTGGATTCAGCGGGCCGCAGGGTCTGGGCAGGGAAGGCTGTTTCCAATTCCTCGGTCTGGCACGAGATTCCGCTACAGAAGTTCGGGAATGTCGGCGTGAACTATGTCTCCGTGAAATCGGGGACTTTCGAGAAGGTGGTGGGAATTGTCTTGCGACCATAGGTTTACATTCGCGGTGTTGATCCTGCTTGCCGCTTCGGCTTTCGCCTTCGAGTCTCCCGTCCCGTTCGCGGGGTTTTCTTCCGCATCTCCCGGGGGGCCGGCGGGTTGGTTTTCCAACCCGGCGCGGGCGGGCGAGAGCGCCCTCGCGGCCTCGGCCTGGTGGCGAGGCTCCGGCCCCACCGAGCGCGCCGCGTCCCTGGTGGCGGAGTGGGAGTTCCGGCGGCTGGGCGGTGCATTCGTCTATGACTACTACGCGCTCGATTCGGTGTTCCGGCAGTCGTACGTATTGCTGGAGGCGTCGGTCGCCTTCTGGAAGCTGAGGGCGGGGGCAGCCTGGGGGCCTGTCGCCGAATGGGTGCCGGGCGATGCGGCTTGGCTCCGCTACCGTGCGAAGTTCGGGCTGCTCGGACGCTTCGGCGGTTTTACGCTCTCCTCGTGGTGGTGCGCCTTCCTGGACGAGGTTCCGCCATTGCCGCGTTTCGGGATTGCGTGGGAGCCGTCGGGCTCGTTTGCTGCCCTCGCCGCGACGGATCTGGAATCGGTTTCTGTCGGGAGTGTCGCGCGCTTCAAGTTCCTGAGCGTTTCCTGCTCCTATGTTTTTCCCGGCTTCGGCTTCGAATTCGGCGTCGCGTTCTCGCGGGGAGGGCTTTCGCTGGGCGCAGTCCACGGCATGCGCGATGAAAATGGCGACTGGAACGGTATCTGGGCAATGAAGAGGCTCCGGTGAGATGCAAATTTGTCTATCTTGTGTCCTATGAATGCAATGGTGACGACAAGCGAATTTGGCATGAACTGGATTATCGTCCTGCTCTTTATAACCATCATCCTCCTTGTCGTATGCGGTATCAGCGTGTTCCTCCTGAGGGACAACATGCGTCGCCAGCACCTCTACGAGCGTTTTTCCGGCAACCTGAACGAGTTTATCGTCGTTTTCTCCCAGAAGATGGAGTTCCTCTACGGGCTCCCGATGTACATGTCCGACCCCCTCTTCAAGCGCCTGAGCTCCGGAAGTACGTTCCAGGACCTCCAGGACCCGAAGGACTGGGCGAGGATGACGCTCTATTTCGACGACGTGGAAAAACACCAGAACGTTTCGTTCGTGTTCTCGATCGATTTGCCCAAGCTCGACCCGAGCCAGGAGAACAGCAGGGTCCAGTGGTACGAGATGAAGACGGTGGTCGAGCATGTTTCTGTCCAGGAGACGGACTATGTGTGCTTCATCAGGAACATCACGAAGGAAATCGAGAACCGCAAGGAACGCGAACGCCTGCAGTCGAGGCTCGACAACCTGTTGCAGAACACGGGCGACTTCCTCTGGAATTTCGAGGTGGTGGACCGCAAGTTCAGGCTCCTGACCCCGCTTCTCGACGAGGAACACCGCGTGATTCCCCAGTCCACGGGGTATGTGAATGTCCAGGGGATGATGCCCGGGACCGACTGGGAACTTTTGAACGCCATGCTGAACAGGAGGGTCAAGGATTACCATACCTTCGGTTCCAAGGGCGACCCGTTCGAGTCCATCAAGGTGCGCCTGTATGGCCCTGACCAGACGCTTGTATGGTACAGCTTGCGCGGTAGCCTCACGACGGACGAGCACAACAATCTCGTGTTCCAGGGGTCTGCGCGCCGCATGGACATGATTCTCGAAAACGCGGTCCTCAATGCGGGGGACTACCGCGATTCGATGTTCTCGGCCATGTTCATGTTCCCGGATATCCGCGTTTTCTGGGTGGATCCGAACTTTATCGTGCGGGGCTGCAACCAGGCCTTCGTCACCGATTTCCAGATTATGAGCCCGAGCGATGCCATTGGCAAGTGTCTCGATTCAGTGGTAAATGCCCAGGCGCTCCCGATGATGATGCGCGCGCTTACGGAAGTGTTCGATACGGGAAGGAGCGTCTCTTGGAAGGGCTTCTTCGGGAATATCGGAAAGGGAATCATGTACAACATGGTCCCGATCAAGGATACGAACAACGAGACGGTCTTTGTCCTTGGAGTCTCGATCCTGTTCAACCAGTACGATTTCGAGGACCATCGTTAATTTTTGACAAAAAAGCGAGGAAAAAATGAAAAAAATGTTTGCTCTTATTGCATGCTCCACGTTCATGATGCTCGGGTGCAATGAACCCCAGGCCAAGCCTGCCGCCAAGACTGAAGCTGCGCCGGCTGCCCAGCCCGCTCCGGCCCCGGCCGCCCAGGCTCCTGCTGCCGAAGCCCCGAAGGCCCAGATTACGAATATCGACTGGGCGAAGGCTCTCGAGATGCAGAAGGCTGGCGCCATGCTGATCGACGTGCGCACTCCGGCCGAAGTGGCCGAAGGGACTGCGGAAGGCTCCGTGAACATCCCGATGCAGGAAGCCGAACAGAGGCTCGCCGAGTTCCCGAAGGACAAGGACCTGCTGATTTTCTGCCGCAGCGGAAAGCGCAGCATGGCCGTCTCCAACATCTTGATCCAGAATGGCTACGAACGCGTGTTCAACGTGGTCGGCGGCTTCATGGCCTTCCCGAAGAACTAACGTAAAATTGGAAAACGTCACGAACTACATGCGGCTCGCCTTGGACGAGGCGCGATTTGCCGTGGGTGTCTCCCGCCCGAACCCTGCCGTTGGCGCTGTCGTCGTGAAGGACGGCATCGTCGTGGGGAGGGGGCGGACGCAGCGCCCTGGCTCCGCCCATGCCGAAGTCATGGCGCTGCGTGACGCGGGCGAACTCGCCCGCGGGGCGGCCCTGTTCGTGACGCTCGAACCGTGCTGTCACCAGGGCCGCACGCCCCCCTGCACAAGCGCCATTATCGCCGCCGGAATCGCTGAGGTCAACTTCGCCCATGCCGACCCGAATCCCGTTGTCCGTGGCAATAGCCGCGGCATCCTGGAAGGGGCGGGTATCGCCGTTTACGAAGGCGAGGAGGCCTGTATCCGTGCGCATGTCCTGGAGTCGTGGGACGATGCCGGTTGCGAGGGCGGCTGCTCCGTCCTTTCCGCGTCGCCTTCGCTCTCCGATGCCGATGCTGCTTCCGAAGGCCGCGAGGTGTTCCACGAGGTCGAGCGCTTTTTCGAAGCGTACGATTATTTCGTCCGCAACGCCCGCCCCTTTGTCGAGCTCAAGTCCGCCGTGTCGGAGGATGGCTACATGGGCGCTGTGGGCCGTGGCGGTGTGCACCTCCCGATTGCGATTACGGGGGAGGCCGCGAACTGCTGGAATCACGAGCTGCGCGCCATGAGCGATGCGGTCCTCGTCGGTGCGGGCACGCTCCTTGCCGATAACCCGCGTCTCGATGTCCGCCTTGTGCTCGGCAACAACCCGGTGAAGGTCGTGTGGGTGCCGCACCGGGAATTTTCCGTGGAAGAGGTTTCCGGCCTGAATGTTTTTGCGGGTGGCAATTGCATCGTCTATTCCTGCGTGGAGCAACCCGCGCTCAAGGGAATTGCCGAGGCGGTCGTCTTGAAGGGCGAGGATTTTGCAGCTCTTTGGAAATCGATGCTTGATGACCTTGGGCGGCGCGGCATGCACCGCCTCATGGTCGAGCCGGGCGCGAAGCTTGCTGAACTTATTTTTGAAAACGAATGCTGGAACCGTCTCGACCTGTGGCGTTCAACCGACAGCTCCGTCGAGGAGCGGCTGGAATCCGTGGGTGCGGAGGGGCTAGCTTATCCCGAGCTCCCGAAGGAGCTTGTCGCCCGCGAATCGTACATGGCGGGCCACGACGTGCTTACGGTATTTTATCGGCCAGGCGGAAATCCCTGACGTTTACGCCCAGGCGCGAAAGCCTGTTGTAGAGGGTCGTACGCAGGAGGCCGAGCTTTTCGGCGGCGAGGCTTACCGAGCCCCCGTTCTCCTTGATTTTTGATACCAGGAAGTTGCGTTCTTCGGCCAGCTGCCATTCCTGGAAATCGTCGTAGTGCTGGAAATTCGGCGTGGACGCGCCGTTTTGCATGGAATTCGCCGGATAATTTGCGTCGGATTCAATTTGCAGGTCGTCCGCATCGAGGACGCCGGGATCGCAGAAGCATAGCGCCCTCTGGATGACGTTTTCGAGTTCGCGGATGTTGCCCGGCCAGTCGTGGGCTTGCAGTTTTTGGAGCGCTTCGGGGGAAAGCCTGTAGGGTTCGCCTGCGGGGGCGTATTGCCTTATGAAGTAGTTGGCGAGGTCCTCGATGTCTTCCTTGCGCTCGCGAAGCGGCGAAAGCTGCACGGGAATCACGTTCAGGCGGTAGAAAAGGTCCTCGCGGAAGCGTTTTTCGCGGATTTCGTCGCGCAGGTCGCGGTTGGTGGCCGCGATGATGCGTACGTCGATATGCCGTGTCTTGTTCGCGCCGATGGGGCGGATTTCCTTGTTCTGGATGACGCGGAGGAGTTTCACCTGGGCATGCAGCGGCATGTCTCCGATTTCGTCGAGGAATATGGCGCCGCCGTTCGCATCCTCGAAAAGACCGATGCGTTCGTTCTGCGCGCCCGTAAAGGCCCCGCGCGTGTGCCCGAAAAGCTCGCTCTCGAAAAGCGTGTCGGGGATGGCGCTGCAGTTCACGACCACGAACTTGTCGTACATGCAGGCGATGGCGCGCGCGATGAGGTCCTTGCCGACGCCCGATTCGCCCTGGATGAGTACGGGGCCCGTGTGCAAAATGGCGCGCTCCACCGTCTTGCGGAGTTTTTTCATCGACTCGCTTTTGCCCACGAGGTGGCTCATGCGCTCGGTGAATATGCGGCGCGCGCTCTGGATTTCCTTGAGACGGCTGATCTTGCTCATCAGGTGGAGGCGTACGGCCTCGACCGAAAGGATGATGTCGTAGGAGATTGCGGGAACGTTGCCGTGGCGGTCCGGATTCTGCGCGTAGGCGAGAATCATAGAGTCGGGGGAGAGGGCGCGCACGCGGGCGAGTGCGTCCGCATTGGCCGTTTCGAAGGAATCGAGGTCCCAGATGACGATGGGGGCTTTGGCCTCGGCGGCTTCCGGCTGGTCGTGCACCACGACCGAATAGTTTACCGAGGAAAGCACGTCCTGTATGAACGAGGACGTGTCCGTCTCCTTGGTGAACAGATCGATCGCGGACATCGCTTGCTATTGTTCCGGGCTACTTGCCGAGTTCCTTGCTGCGTTCGGTACCGGCGACCACGGCCTTGATGAGGCTCGAGCGGAAGGCACCTTCTTCGAGGGCGTCGACACCTGCAATCGTCGTGCCGGCGGGCGAGCAGACCATCGCGCAGAGGTCGCTCGGGCTCTTGCCCGACTGCTTCACGAGTTCGACGCTGCCTTCGATGGTGCCGAGGGCGAGCTTGAGGGCCACATCGCGGGTGAGGCCGGCCTTTACGCCACCGCGGGTAAGGCCTTCGATGAATTCGAAGACGTAGGCGGGGGCACTACCGGAAAGTCCGGTGACGGCGTCCATGAGGGATTCGGCGACACGGCAGGTGACACCGATATTCCCGAAAATCTCTTCGGCGGCCTTCAGGGTCGCCTCGTTGACGCCGTCCGTGGCGAGAGCCACGGTGCCCTTGCCGACGGTAAGCGGCAGGTTCGGCATCACGCGGAGCACCTGGTTCTTGGCGCCGAGAACTTCGGTGAGGTTCTTGCGGGCGACACCCGCCATGATGCTCACGAAAGTCTTTGTACCCTTGATGGCCTTGACGGCATTCTTCCATTCGGTGGCGACAACCTTGAAAATCTGCGGCTTCACGCAGAGGAAGGTGATGTCGGCCTTCTTGACGCCTTCCGCGAAGTTCTTCACGCGGACGCAGCCGAGCTTCGTTACCGCTTCGGCAGCCTTGTCGCTCGGGTCGAAGAAGAAGATGGACTTGGGGTCAACTTTGGCATTCAGGAGCCCGCGGAGGATGGCTCCGCCCATGTTGCCCGTGCCTGCAAAGAAAATTTTCTGGTTCATATATTTTCCTTTTTCCTAAAATTATCCGTTCATCGAAGTGAGGAAGTCGCGGTTCGTCTCAAACAGCTTGAGCTTGTCGCGCATGAATTCCATGATTTCGACGGTGGTCATATCCTGCAGGTAGCGGCGCAGCACCCAGACGCGGCGCAGTTCCTCGTCGGAAAGCAACAGTTCTTCCTTGCGGGTGCCGGACTTGAAGATATCGATGGCCGGCCAGATGCGCTTTTCGGCGATGCGGCGGTCGAGCACGAGTTCCATGTTGCCCGTACCCTTGAATTCTTCGAAAATCACTTCGTCCATGCGGCTGCCGGTCTCGATGAGGGCCGTGCCGATAATGGTGAGGGAGCCTCCGTTCTCGATCTTGCGGGCTGCACCGAAGAAGCGCTTGGGACGCTGCATGGCGTTCGCGTCCACACCGCCACTCAGGATCTTGCCGGAATGCGGGATAACAACGTTGTTCGCACGGGCGAAACGCGTGATGGAGTCGAGAAGGATGACCACGTCGTTGCCGTGTTCCACGAGGCGCTTGGCCTTTTCGAGGACCATGTCGGCTACCTTGATGTGGCGTTCGGGCGGTTCGTCGAAGGTGGAGGCGAGTACTTCGGCCTGGATATTCTTGCCGGCCCTGGTGGCGTCGTCCTTGAGGCGGTCGATGAGCTTCCTCATTTCGGTCACTTCTTCAGGGCGTTCGTCGATGAGGAGCACCATGAGCTTCACTTCGGGGTGGTTCACGGTGAGCGCCTGCGTCACGTTCTGCAAGAGAACCGTCTTACCGGTGCGCGGGGGTGCGAGGATAATGCTGCGCTGGCCCTTGCCGATGGGTGTGAACAAATTCATGATGCGGGTGCTGTACTCGTCCTTCTTCCATTCCAGATTGAGCTTTTCGATCGGGTGGATGGGGGTGAGGTATTCGAAAGCCACGCGGCGCTTCGTTTTTTCGGGCGGTTCGAAGTTCACCGTGTCGATGCGCATCAGCGCGAAATACTTTTCGCCCTCGCGCGGCTGGCGGACCTGGCCCGTGATGGTGTCGCCCATCTTGAGGTCGTAGCGGCGGATGATGTTGCGGCTGATGTAGATGTCGTCGGGGCCGGCGAGGTAGTTGTGGTCGGGGTTCCTCAGGAATCCGTGGCCTCCTTCCGGGATAATCTCGAGCACGCCTTCCGTGTAGATGGGGCTGTCCTCGCCACCGGTAGAAGAAAGGATGCTGTACACGAGGGCCTGCTTGCGCATGCGCTTGCAGTCTTCGATGCCGAGTTCTTCGGCGCGCTGCTGGAGTTCGAACATCGGGAGTCCGCGCAGTTCGCGCCACTTGGCCTTTGCGGCCGCCACGATTTCGGGGGGCGGCGGGGGAAGCTGGATGCTCTCGTCGATAAAGTCGTCTTGCGGGAGGTTACGGTTGTGGCGGTTCTTGTTCTTGTTGAACTTATTGAACTTGTTGAACTTGCCGTTGTTGTTATTGCCGTTATTATTGTTATTACCGTTGTTGCCGTTATTGTTGTTGAACTTGCCGCCGTTCTGTCCGTTGTTCTGCGGGTTGTTCTGGCCGTTTGCCTGGGCGTTGTTCGGCGTGCTGTTGTCTGCAGCGTTCTGCGCCGTGCCATTGTCGCTACCCTTGTCTGCTTTCTCGGCTTTCGGTTCGCTCGGTGTCTCGGGGGCTGCGGGTGCCGGTTCGGGAGCCGTTTCTTTCGCCTTTGCAGATTCCTTCGGCTCGGATGCATCGGCTGCCTTCCTGGAAGGTCTGCCGCGGCGCTTGGGTTGTGTCTCGGCTCCTTCGGCGGAGGGAATCGGCTGGGCGAGTTCGCCCAGTTTCTCGTAGTCGATGGGAGTGTTCAAGTCTATAGTATCGGAAAGCAGTTGCGGTTCGTCTTGAACCTTCTTTTGTCTAGGCACTATTCGTTCCTTTGGCTTTGTATGATGTTGGGTAGAATAAAATTTTCCAGTGAGAAAGGGACTCGCTCGGTGGACTCCCTCGGAATTCCCGTATAAAATACAAAAAAAAATGACGTTTGTCATAAAATTCACTTTTTTCCGTCGAAAAAAGAAAAAAAGATGATTCTTGCGCCAAAAAAGGAAGTGTGATGCTCAAAAGTTCCCTGCAATAGCTATATTGATGTCCGTGGAATCACTTGACCGCGTTTTTGTTGCTTTAGGAAGCAACCTCAGTCCGCGCTCCCGCAGGTTAGCCGAAGGCAGGGACATGCTTTCGCGCATATCTTCGGGCGGGTGGCTTGAAAGCCCGATTTACGAGACTCCTCCGGTCGGTCCGGAAGGACAGGGTCCCTATTTCAATCAAGTCGTGAGTTTCTGGTACGATGGAGATCCTAAAAAGCTGCTCCATTACCTCAAGGGTTCCGAGCTCGTTCTCGGACGCAAACCCCGTGGACACTGGAATTCTCGCGAGATTGATCTCGACCTGCTCTATTTCGGCAACAAGGTCATGGCCGGTCGGCCGACGATTCCGCATGCCGAAATCCCCAACCGCCAGTTTGTGCTTGTTCCGCTCTGCGATATCGCGCCGGACTGGGTGGACCCGTTGAACAATTGTACCGTGAAGGAAATGCTTGCAAGTCTTCTTGAAAGCGAAGGCAAGATTCCTTTCCGTACTATTACAGCGGAGGAACCGTAATGCTTACCGAAAAAGGTGTTCACTTTCTCGCAATCGAAGGCGTCATCGGCGTGGGGAAGACCTCGCTGGCGCGTATCATCGCCGAACGCTGGAATGCCCTCTGCATCGAAGAAAACTACCAGGACAACCCGTTCCTAGAAAAGTTTTACGAGAACCCGGAGCCTTACGCCTTCCAGACGCAGCTGTTCTTCTTGCTCGAACGCCACAAGCAGCTGCAACATTCGGCGCTCCAGAGCGACTTGTTCCACGATCTTCTCGTGAGTGACTACACCTACGACAAGGATGCCATCTTTGCCGCACAGAACCTTTCGGACAGCGAATTCGCCATGTACGAGCAGGTTTCTAAGGCTATCGAGCACGAGATTCCCCGACCGGACATGGTCGTCTATCTGCAGGCGAGCATCCCGACGCTCCTGAACCGAATCAAGAGCCGCGGCCGCCCCATGGAACGTTCTATCGAGGGCAACTACCTCAAGGACCTCCAGAGCCGATACGACCACCATTTCTGGCACTACCCGTATGCGCCTGTGCTGATTATCAACACGGACCACATCGACTTTGTCCACAACGAGAACCACCTCAAGCTGGTCCTCGATGCCATCGCGGCATGTCCCAAGCAAACGACTTATTTTGTTCCAGAAAGTAATTAAGAAGGTAATATGCAAATCATTGATTCAATCGAAACACTTCGCAACACCCTCAAGCCGCTCGCCGCGGCGGGCAAGACCATCGGCCTTGTCCCGACGATGGGGGCCCTCCATGATGGACATGGGGCGCTCATCAAGGCATCGGTGAAGGATTGCGATATAACGGTTGTCAGTGTGTTCCTGAACCCGATCCAGTTCGGCAAGAACGAGGATTTGGACAAGTATCCCAAGCGCCTCGAGGCCGACGCGAAGCTCGCGGAGTCCATCGGTGCTGATTTTATTTTTGCCCCGAGCGTCTCCGAGATGTATCCGAACGGCGACCCGCTCACGATGGTGCGTGACGAGACCCTCGAAAGCCTCTATTGCGGAGCCTACCGCCCGGGCCATTTCCGTGGCGTGCTGACGGTCGTCTCCAAGCTCTTCCTCATCACCAAGGCGAACCGCGCCTACTTTGGCGAGAAGGATTACCAGCAGGTGTTCCTTATCGAGCGCATGGTGAAGGACCTGAACTTCGATATCGAAATCAAGCGCGTGCCCATTGTACGCGAAAAGTCGGGCCTTGCGCTTTCTAGCCGCAACGAGTACCTTTCCGACGAGGAGCGCAAGCAGGCGCTCGGAATCTCGAAGGGACTTGCCGAGGCGAAGGCTGCTTTTGTAGCGGGCGAGAAGGGAGTCGCGAAGCTCCGCGACATCGTGGTGAAGTCGATCCTCCTGAATCGCGGCCAGGTGCAGTTCGTGGAAGTCGTGAACCAGAAGGACCTCCAGAAGTTCACGGGCGTCCTCAAGGCTTCAGACAAGGCGGTCATCCTTGTTGCCGCATTCTTCGGCAAGACGCGCCTCATCGACAATATCGAACTCAACTAGCGACTTTAACGTCGGATATGAAAAGAGCGCCAGCAAGTTGCTGGCGCTTCTTGTATTCGGGCCTTTGGCCGCTTATTTCTCGGTAGCCGTGAACACACCGTCCCAGGTTTCGCCCGGGGCGACAGGTGGGTTGACTTTGTAGGCCTCGCAGCGTTTGATATAGACGTGCGAAGGCGTCGTCTTGCTGCCGGGGTCGCGGTCGGGGTGGTGCGGCTCGTAGTCGAGGCACTGCGTGAAGAGCTCGATGGCCTTGTCCCATTCCATCGCGAGGTAGGCCGCCCTGGCCTTTTCCCAGATTTCGACGAGCTTGAGGAGGTTTGCCTCGTTCTCGCATCCGGTGCGTTCGAGGAGTTCGAACGTGCGTACCGGCAGGCTCTTGCCCACCACGCGGATGGTGTCGAGCGAACGGTAGATGAATCTGCCTTCGTCGAGGTGCTTCTGCGTGTCTTCGCTAATCTGGATGTAGGCGCCGTACTGCTTGGCTGCACTTTCGAGACGTGCGGCGAGGTTCACGGCGTCGCCCATCATGGTGTAGTTCTTGCGGGTCTCGGAACCCATGTTTCCGGTCACTATATCGCCGGAGTTGATACCGATACGCATGTGCATGTCGTGGACGACCTTTGGCCATTTCTGGTTCTTGTGCTCGTCCAGCTCTTCGGCCCATTTCTTGCGGAGCTTCATGAGTTCGCTCTGCATGCCGACAGCCGTGTCACAGGCGTTCTGCGCGTGGTTCGGCAGGGGCATCGGCGCTCCGAAGAACGCGATGATGGCGTCGCCTTCGTATTTGTCGAGCGTTCCCTTGTTGTGGAGCAGCGTATCGGTCATCTTGGTCAGGTATTCGTTCAACAGGTCGACGAGCTTACTCGGGTCGCCGATCTTTTCGGAGAAGGTGGAGAAGCTTGCGATGTCGGTGAAGTAGGCCGTAATGTTGAGCTTTTCACCGCCGAGCTTGGGCATAACCTCGTTGTTCACCATCTCGTCGATCAGTTCGGGGGAGATATACTGCTTGAACGCGTCGTTCAGGAATTTCTTTTCCTTGTTCTCGAAGTAGAACTGGACGACCTGCGCGGCCACGTTCGTAAGGAGCATCGCGATGAGCTGCTTCGAAACGCCCAGGTAGAGTCCGCCCTGGAAATAGCGGAACGCGATGAACGCGTAGGCACCCATCATCAAAAGCGAAACGCCGATGGAGATGTAGCTGCGGACGAAGAGACCGAGCAGCATGCACGCGATGGCGAGCAGGATGACGATGATCTGCTGGTAGCGCTCCGCGAGGTTCACGATGTAGTTGTCGTTCAGGATGTTCTGGATGATGGTCGCGTGGATAAGCACGGCCGGGTTGTTTTCTTCGTGCGGGCCCGGCACAAAGTCGAACAGGGCCGGGGCGGCGGAACCGAGGATGAAGACTTTGCCCATGTAGAGGCCGGGGTCCTGGCGGTTGTTGGTGACATCATAGTAGGCGACATGCTGGAACGGACGCATTTCGGGGTCGGTATTGTAGCGGCCGATGTAGTTCACGAGGAAGCGGCCGTATTTGTCGATCGGGACGCGTTTCCTGTTGCCGAAGCGGTATTCCTCGCCGGGCTTGAGGCTGTCGACCTTGCTGTCGGGAGTACGCGCGATATCGGCGAGGACCTTGTTGCTCAGGATGTCGAGGTTGGATTTCCAGGCTTTGGTCTCCTTGTCGTAGCGGATATCGACGTCGATGGAAAGGTGGATGGTGCGGTTCTCGGGAATCTTTTCCAGCGAATCCCTGAAGTAGCGGATGGTGTTCAGGATATAGGGGGTGATGATGAATTCGTCGTCATTGTTGGAATCTTCGATGACGAAGTGGTCGGGGGCGTCTTCTTCCGTGTCGCGTTTCATGACGACGCCTTCCAGGATTTCCCGTTCTTCGTCCTTGCCGAGCGTGTTCATCTCGTCGCCATCGATGGTGTCGGCGATCCGGAGAAGCGTGTTAGAAAGTTCTTCGTCAAGGCTCTGGCCTTCGAAGAGCATGAATAGCGGCTTGCCGTTCTCGCTCTTGCGTACGGCGACCTTCGTCGTGATGTCGATGAGCTCGTTGGTGCCGCGCTTGACGGCATCGGGGCTCTTCAGGAACTTGCGCAGTTCGAGGAACATGGGATAGCTGAACTGCGGGTAGGTGACGTGGAACTTGTCGGAAGAATCCTTGTAGACACCGAAGGGCTGGCCGAGGTCGATGTACTGGCCCATCTTGATGACCACGTTCTCGGGCTTCTGGTGGAACAGGTGCATCGCCGTCATGAGCGACATCGTGGAGTAGATGCGGCTCGGGATGTCGGGGTAGACGTAGGGGTTCGGGAAACGGTAGAGCATCGACACGTGGCGCACGACGCCGTCATCGTCGGGGTAGGCGTTCACGGAGCCCATCTGCGCGCCCGCATGCGCAAGCTCGGGGTAGATGTTGTCGAGGAGTGTCTTCGTCTCGACGTACTCCACGGAATCGACCTGCGACTCGGCGAAGGTGGAGCCGAAACCGAGCTCATCTGCGCGTTCGTACTTCGCGAGCTTTTCCCACATGGTCTTGTGCTTGAACGAGGTTGTCTCGTCCATCATGAAGCACACGATGGCGTTCCCGCTCTCCTCGATGTTCTTGACCATGAGCGAGTCGAAGTTGTAGTGCGAACGGATGCTCGTGAACAGCGTGTCCCAGGGTTTGGTGGAATCCACCGTGTTGAGGATGCTGATGGCCTGGTTCGCCTTCTTCTCGCCGAAGTCCGCGTCCTTGAACAGAATATCGAAGCCGATCGCGGATGCGCCTCCGTCACTTAAGTTCTTGATGACGTTTGCATGGATGGAACGGTCCCACTCGTTGTAGTTACCCAGCTTGGTAAGGGAGGGCTCGTCGATATCCACGATCATGATGTTGGGGTCGAAGCTCTTGCTCACGGCGACCTTGCCGTCTTTCTCGAGCTTTTCGAAGGTCTTGCCGGTCTTCATCTTGAAGAACTGGTCATAGAAGAAGTTCTCGAGGTCTTCGGCGGTGGTTCGCATGACTTCGACATAGGGGTCTTGCGCGTTGCCGAGGAAAAGTGTGAGGAAAATGATGATTGCGGTGACTATAGAACCGACTGCGACTTTCTTCAGTTTTTTCAATAATTTCTTGTTCATGTTGTCAATAATAATAAAAGAATAAAAACTATATTTCGTAAGGATAGTCGAAGGAGCATATTTTGGCTGAACGGAAAAAGAATTCTGGTAAAAAAACGAAAACAAAGGCTGCGGGAAAGGGCGTTGAATCCGGGGATTTGCCATTCGGCGTTATTTTGTGTGGATGGATCCTCGTCGGTGTCGGCCTGGTCCTCCTGTTAGGTTGTGTGAGTTCCGTCTATAGCGGTTCCGAAGGCAACTGGCTCGGCCCCTATTTCGGCAAGCTGATTCCCGAGACGTTCTGCTTTATATTCGGCAAGCTGCCCGTGGTGGCGTTCACCTTCGCGCTGGTCCTCTGGGGCCTCTGCCTTGCGCTTCGCCCGGTTCGCGAACGTGGTTTGGGCCTTGCTATCGGCATGAGCCTCCTGACAATCGACCTTTCGTGCCTCCTCGCGCTCAAGAACTACGGCATGGCCCAGCTGAGTCGCGAAGTGATGATGATGAATGGCGGAATAATCGGCCAGTTCTTCTGCCAGAATATCGCGATTCCCGTTTTCGGGACGGCCTCCTACTTGGCTCCGCTCCTTTTGCTCCTTGGGGTGCTGGTGGTGATTCTCGTGGTCTCGTTCGGGCTTCGTCCGCGTCATTTTTCATTTATCGTTAAGGGATTTAGCTGGCTTGTCGGATTGTTCAAGAAAAAGGACAAGGATTCCGAAGAGGATGATGATGCATCGGATGATGAATCCGGAAGCGGCCTCGTGAGCGAGAATATCGGAATTTCGAAACGCAAGGGCATCACGTTCCTTGACGACGACACGATTTACAAGGAGCCCGACGGATTCAGGCTCAAGCACAAGGGCAAGCTCAAGCCGTTCAGTGCCCGCAAGAACTGGATGGAGGCTCCGGTCTTTTCCCACGGAAACGGTGCGGAAGCGGACGAGTCGACGATTGCGCCCACGATGCCGGCCGCGACGATGGCCGATGAACCGACGCGGATGCCCGAAAGGAATGTCGAAATTCCTGTCGAACCCGATTTTTCGGGCGAGGATCCCGAAATTTTGCGTTTGGAACAGCAGCTGCGTGACAACTACCGCAACATGAGCGCTCTCGAAATCAAGGAAATCAGGGACAAGATTGCCGAAATCCGCCGTGCCCGCGAGATGCTGAACTGGGAACGCGCCCACCAGAACAAGATTGTGGTGAAGGGCGCCGTGCGTGGCGCCCAGTCCGAGGAACAGCCTGCAGAACAATCCGATGATGCGACGGTTGTTGCCGGTCAGTCGAAAATGCGTACGGCGGAACAGCCGACGATTGCGGCTTTCCCCGGTAGCGAGAGCGATAACGACGCGACCCGCGTGCAGACTGAAGAAGCGGCCTCCGATGACGAGACCTTCATGCCCGAAATCGTGACGAGCGACGAGGCGGAACAGGATCCGACTGCGGTCCGCGATTCGACAATGGGAGGCGATGCAGGCGTCGAGCAGGACGGGACTTACGAGGCTCCGAACCAGATCGGCACATCTTCCTCCGGTTCGACGTTTACGGGCGGTGCGGCGAACGGGATTCCGCAGCCAGACCCGACTGTGCATTACGACCCGTACCGCATCCCGACGGTGGACGAGATTCTCGACAAGCACGACCCGCAGCCTGCGGACTATACCGAGGACGAACTCAACGCGATTGGCCGCATGCTCGAGGAAAAGCTCGAGAACTTCAAGGTGAAGGGGAAGGTGGTCGGCTGCGAGACTGGCCCCGTGATTACGCGCTTCGAGGTGGAACCTGGCCCGGGCGTGAAGGTATCTCAGTTTAGCGCATTGCAGGACGACCTCGCGATGGCGCTGAAGGCCGTTTCTATTCGCATCCTCGCGCCGATTCCCGGAAAGGGTGCCGTGGGTATCGAGATTCCGAACCGCAAGATGCAGACTATCTTCGGGCGCGATATCTTCGAGAGTGAGGCGTTCAAGCCCACGCCCGACAAGATTATCATGGCCCTCGGTAAGGATATCTCCGGCGAGCCGTTTGCGATGGACTTGGCGAAGGCCCCGCACCTGATGATTGCGGGCCAGACCGGTTCCGGTAAGTCTGTGTGCATTAACGCCCTCATGGCGAGCATGCTCCTGAGCAAGACACCCGACGAGTTGCGTATGATTCTCGTGGACCCGAAGGCGGTGGAACTCAAGATGTACGAGAACATTCCGCACCTGCTCGCTCCCGTGATTACCAAGCCCGAGGTTGCCATCCAGGCATTGCAGTGGCTTTGCTACGAGATGGACCGCCGTACCGAAGTGCTCGCGAAGGCGAAGGTGCGTAACCTCAACGGCTTCAACGAGAAGTTTGATGCGGGCTTGCTCCCCGAGGACGTGCCCGATACGGACCGCGGCCACCGCATGGCGTTTATCGTCGTGATTATCGACGAAATGGCCGACCTCATGATGGTCGCCGGGAAGGAAATCGAGAAGAACGTGAGCCGCCTTGCCGCAAAGGCGCGCGCCGTGGGTATCCACCTGGTGCTTGCGACCCAGCGTCCGTCGGTGAAGGTGATTACCGGTAACATCAAGGCGAACCTGCCGACGCGTATCAGCTTCAAGGTGGCGTCTCAAGTGGACGCGCGTACTGTGATGGACCACGCCGGTGCCGAGAAGCTGCTTGGCCGCGGCGACATGTTGTTCAAGGCGGTGAACGCACCTGATCCAGTTCGCGTACACGGCGCATTCCTGAGCGACGAGGAAGCGGAAAAGCTTGCCGACGCCTGCAGCAACCAGAACGTCTGTTACCCGCAGCTCGAAACCTTCGAGGTCGAGGAAGCCGGCGGGGAAGGCGAGGACGGCGAAGAGAATGCCGCCATGAACGAGAAGAAGGACAAGCTCCTGTTCGAAGTCGCCAAGTGGGCCATCGAATGCAGTAACGGCCTTTCTACCTCTGCCGTGCAGCGCCATTTTAGCGTGGGCTACAGCCGCGCGGGCAAGATCGTGGACCAACTCTTCGGCATGGGCCTGTGCGCCCGCAGTACCGGCAACTCCAAGCCCCGCGCAATGCTTATCGGCATGGACGAACTTATGCAACTTGAGCGCTCCGGCGCATTTAGATAATGACCATGAAAGAATTCGCTCCTGCAAAAATCAACTTGTTTCTCGATGTCATCCGCAAGCGCGAGGACGGCTATCACGACCTTGGAACGGTGTTCCAGACGGTCGATGTCGGCGATACGCTTGAATTCAGTTCCCGCGGCGATGGCGAAATCCACCTGGATTACAGCAATCCGCAGGAATACCCTGTGGAATCGGACCTCGTGTACAAGGCCGCAGTCGCATTGCGCTCGCATGTAGGCAATAACGACCTGGGTGCAGATATCTTTCTGGACAAGGTGATGCCGCTCGGTGCGGGTCTCGGTGGCGGAAGCGCCGATGCCGCAGCTGCGCTGCGCGCGCTGAACCGCCTCTGGGAGTTGCGCCTGCCTCCGGCGGAGCTGGAGCGCATCGGGGCGAAACTCGGGGCCGACGTCCCCTTCCTGGTCAGAGGCGGCACGGCTTTCGCCGAGGGCATCGGCGAGCGCTTGACTTTCATCGATCCGCTCGACCTGCCGACGGGCGAGGTGCTGCTTATCGCGACCCCGCACGACGCCGTCCCCACGAAGGATGCCTACGCGGGCGTCCCGAAATCCGGTCCTGACCGCTGGGAAAAGTACAAGCTTGCCTGGGAGTCCGGTTCCGATGCCGAACGTTCCTTCGGTTCCAGCCTGCTCGATTCTGCCTCGTTCTTCAACGCCTTCGAGGTTTCCGTGTTCCCGAAGCACCCGCTTGTGTCCGCCATGAAGGACAAGTTCATGGACCTCGGTGCGCGGGTTGCCCTCATGAGCGGCTCCGGAGCTTCCGTTTTCGGTATATTTGCGGACAAGTCCACCGCAGAATCCGCCGCGGACGCCCTCAGACCCTATTCGCGCTACCTCGCTTTAACCAAGTTCTGGCACAGCTAGCCCCTGAAATTGCCTTTTTTGGGCATGAAAAGCGCATTTCCCCTTTGAAAAAGGGGATTCTTTTTCTAAATTTGTCCCCACCATTGGGGTATCGTCAAGTGGTAAGACAACGGATTTTGATTCCGTTATTCGTTGGTTCGAATCCAGCTACCCCAATGAATCTTTTAACAATAAACCAAATTGGAGTCTACAATGGAACTCACAAAACTCGCAGCAACCTCGAGAGTGCTAGGCAAGAGCCGCGACTGCGCCCGTCTCCGCAAGGAAGGCAAGATCCCGGCCGTCTATTATGGTAAGGGTCAGGAGTCTGTGAATATCAGCGTCAGCGCTATCGATGTTCGCAAGGTTCTCGCCCCGGGCAAGCGTTACACCCTTCTCGACCTCGAGATCGACGGCAAGGCCGGCAATCCCGCTGTCATCTACAACTACCAGAAGGATGCCATCACGCAGGCGATCACCCACATCGACTTCATCAAGATCAGCGACGACTCCAAGGTCAAGGTCCGCGTTCCGGTGAAGCTCAACGGCCTTCCGGTCGGTGTCAAGACCCAGGGCGGTCTTTTCTCCCAGGAATCCCGCTACCTGTACCTCGCCGCCAAGCCGGCTTGCATCCCGACCGTCCTCGAAATGGATATCTCCGAATTCGAGACGAACGTGACGTTCTATGCCAAGTCCTTCAAGCTTCCGGAAGGTTGCGAACTCGCCAGCCTCCCGCGCACCGTGATCTTCACGATTACGTCCAAGTCCAAGAAGAAGGACGAAGCCGCCGCTGCCGAAGCCGCACCCGCTGCTGCTGCCGCTGCCGCTCCGGCTGCCGAAGCCAAGTAATTTTGCCTGGTTTTGCAAAGGGGCCTGCCGTTTGTGGCGGGCCCTTTTCGTATGCACGGAGAAAACTTTGAAAAATGTGTCAAAAAGTTCACATTGGGGTACGGTGGGTATTGCTTTATTGCAAAAAAAAATTTATTTATTCGGTATGAACCGCCTTATTAATGTATTTCTCGTTTTGGCCTTCTTTGTAGGAACATCCTTCGCAAAGCATGTCGCCGTCTTGGAAACAGTTTCTGACAGCAAGGATGTTGTTTCGGTGCAGGAACGCCTGTATGTGACCAACATGCTCCGTGAGCAGGCTGTACAGCAGCTCCCTGCCGAACAGAACTTTACCATCATGACCCGCGAGAACATCCAGGAGATGTTGCCGCCCGGGAAAACCATCGAGGATTGCGAGGGAACCTGTCTTGTGGAGACGGGCAAGAACATCCAGGCCGACTACGTGGCGCAGGCGCGCATCAGCAAGGTCGGCTCGAAGCTCGCCATCAGTGCGGAAATCTACGAGACTGCCGGGAACAAGCTCCTGGCTAGCTTTAACGGCCTCGGTGCAGATGTGGACGCCCTTTTGGAAATTGTCAAGACGAAGTCTCCCGAATTTTTCAAGAAGGTTCGCGGCGGTGCGAAGGGAATCATCCGAACCGGCTTCGACGAAGCGGGTAACCAGTCCTTTGCGATACATGTCACGACCAACCCGCAGGGCGCCGCGCTGAGCATTGACGGCCGTCCGGTGCCGAAGTGCACGTCGACTCCGTGCCAGATCCTCCTTGAATCAGGTGAACACCGCTTCCTCGCCGTACTCGACCAGCATGAGGATGCCGAAGGGGTGTTCTCGATTACGGGCAACGGCCAGCAGATTTCGCTCGACCTGGTGCCGCGCTACGGAACCCTTGTCGTCGAGCCCGTGCTTTCGGGCGGCGGAACGCCTTCTGAACTCAAGATGACGGTCGACGGTAACGAACAGGCTCTCGGCACAATCAAGCTGGATCCGGGAGTCCATGCCGTGGAACTTTCCCACCCTTGCTACAAGCCCGAATCCTTCAAGGTCGGAATCTACAAGGGCAAGGAAGAATCTTTCAAGGAAGCACTTGTGCCGATAGCGAGCGGCATCTCGCTTTCGGCCAGCAAGTCTTCGGGTGAACCCCTCAAGCTTCCGGTGTTCGTCAACGGCAACTCGGTTGGCGAGACCCCGTATCTGGGAAGCGTCCCCCTGTGCTCGAAGATTGAGATAGGCGAGGGGTCTTCCAGGACGGCTCTCGACCTTACGCTGCTCCCCGGGGAGACGGTTGATTACGAATATGTCGTGCAGGAATCCAGCGGTCGCGGTCGCGTCTCGGGCGGAGCGCCCCTGAGGAAACGTCGCGGCGTCGCCCAGGACAATACGGAAACGAAACCTGAACCCGGGACGAGCATTCCCTCGAACGTGAGTACGAGCTCCTCGTCGTGGACCCTCATGGATCATGCGACATGGCTCCTGCCTGTGTCGGCGGTTATTGCGGGTGTAGGCCTTGCACTGGGCATAGTTTTCGAACTTGATGCGGCAGAGCAATACGAGTATGCCAATTCGCAAAACTATAAAGAAAAAATGGATGCGGCGAAGTCTTCGCAGACCATTCGAAATGTCGGGTGGATAATGACAGGGGTCGGTGGTTTCGGCTTCGTTTTGGCTACAACTTTCATGATTATTGATTTCTGATGAAAAATTTGAGATTCTACATAGTGTCCTTGTTTGCATTGATTGCGCTTCTGTTGTGCGCCTGTACCGACTATGCCCAGAAAATCAAGGACGAATTCGATCCGGATGATTCAAGCGAGGCTGTTGGGGCTGATTCGGTCGCGTACGGATACATGACGGATGACCGTGATGGCCAGGGATATCGGACAGTTAAGATTGCAGGCCAGGAATGGATGGCTGAAAACCTTAAATACGGAACTACGGATAGCTATTGCTACGATGACAATTATCAGAATTGTGATACGTATGGATATCTTTACAAATGGTATGCCGCTTTGTATGCCTGTCCCATTGGTTGGCACTTGCCTACAAAGAAGGACTTTGAAACTTTGATGGGGAATGTAGGAGGTATGTCTACGGCCGCGGCAATGCTCAAGGATACCCAAGGATGGGACGGTTGGGGTGATGGTATGAATCTCTTTGGCTTTGGCGCGTTACCTGCGGGCTTGTTGGGCTATGAAGGATATTTTGATGGAATCGGCCTTACTGCGGGGTTCTGGAGCTCGACTGCGGGGGATAACGATACCCTTGCGTATTACCTAATCATGCGCAGTGATTATAGTGAGGCTCGCCTGAACCAAGGGAGCAGGAATTATGGATATTCAATCCGCTGCCTTTATGGGAAAGAATAATAGATAGATTATAGAAGGTCTTGATATATGAAAAACATCTTCGGTGCCATAGTTTCTGTTTTCGTAGCCGCATCCTTATGCGCCTGTACCGACTATGCGCAAAAAATCGAAGATGAGTATGGCCCGGTGAAAGAAGAATCGAAGAAAGGTGATTCCTTCTTCAATAATGATGTAAAATACAAGGAATTTAAGGACAAACGAGACAATCGTACTTATAAGGCTGTGCAAATAGGTGATTTGACCTGGATGGCCGAGAATCTCAAGTACGAAATGTATGATAGCTGGTGCTACAATAACGACAAGGACACTTGCGAGAAGTATGGACGGCTCTACACATGGTATACTGCGCAAACTGCGTGCCCTGAAGGATGGCGCTTGCCGACTATAGATGACTGGAATTCGCTGAACGATGCAGTATGCGGTGAGTATGGAAACGATCCTGAATGCTTGGAAAAGATGCTGAAATCAAGGAACGGATGGGACATGTATGGTGGTGGGGCGAATTATTCCGGGTTCAGTGCTATTCCCGCGGGTTATTTTGTTAAGGAATTGGGTTTCATGGGGATAGGGGAAGGAACGTACTTTTGGAGCTCTACGGAACATCAAGAAGAAGCCTCTGTCGAATTCATTAGTTATAAAGCACAGAGTGGCTTGGAGGTCATGGCTAAGGAGTTTGCATTTAGCGTCCGCTGTGTAGAAGGCAGTGCCAGTAATCAGGAGCAGGGACAGGAGCAAAGTCGGGATTATTCGTTGGGGGAATTTTACGATGCTCGTGATGGACGGACCTACAGGACGGTCACTTTCGGAGCTCAGGAGTGGATGGCCGAGAATTTGAATTACAATGCCGCGGGAAGCTTGTGCTTTGTTTATCTGGACGAAAACTGCAACAGTTATGGTCGTCTTTATGGTTGGCCGCTGGATGGGGTCTGTCCTGATGGATGGCATGTTCCTGCTGAAACGGAATGGAGAAGTCTTTTTGTTTATGTAGGCGACAATTCGGGAACAAAGCTTAAGTCCTCGAGTGGTTGGAAGGCTGGCATGAACGGATCTAATGATTTTGAGTTTTCGGCTTTGCCCGCCGGAGCGGCTAGCTATGTCGATATGGAAACCTACCGCGAATTGAATAACGATGCAAAAATCGATATCAGGATTAAACCTACGGCATATCAGAATACGGATAGGTGCAATGAGTACGATGGCTGGCTCAAATGCGGAGACTTCTTCGTTGAAATAGTCAATAATGAGTCAAGCGCTTTCAAAAACCTTGAGCTTCGTTTCTATTTGGGGGCGTACCCCGCTTTGGAAACTCCCGTCAGCATGGGTGAACCCCAAGTTATTTTTGGAGAACAGATCGCAGATGCCAACGGTGTATATTATTTGCCGATCCACATCGAAAGTTCTATTCCCGCCGGTGGTCGCATTGTTTTCCAGATAAAGTGGCCTTCGGCGACCTATGCGGAATTTCTCGATGGCTGGTCTCTTGTGCAGCATACGGGGGAAGGTGCCTTCGTTGAATTTAACGGAATTGACCTGTCGCAGGCTCCATATTTTACGGGAGACGAGAATCAACAGAATGAAGTAAACTCGCTGGGCTACGAGGTCAATTCCTATACGCTGGATCCCTATATTCCTGTTTATTATAATGGGGCGCGCATTGCAGGGTATGGTCCGGATTATGAGCCGATCCTTTTCTTTAGCAAAGGCGAATTTGCCGCTTTTTGGACCTCTTCTCAAAAAGTTTATTCCGATAGCATTTATTACGCTGATTTGTCTAACGAATCTGCAAGCATTGTTGAAGACGCTTCGGACGGATTTCTTTCCGTTCGTTGCGTCAAAGACCGCTGATTTTGTTCTAAATTTATCAGGGATGAAATGTGTCATCCTTTGTTAGGACGTTAAAGGATATCGGAAACCATATGAATAAGACCCGCAATTTTGTTCTTTCTGCTCTCGTTCCGCTGGCCATGTCCGCGCTGATTGTGGCGTGCGACGACAATCCGCAGAAACCTGCTGGCAACGACAACGTTCCTGGCAATTCGTATGGAAACGAGAACCATGGGAGCAATCCCCAGAACGGTGGCACGCCTTCGAGCAGTTCCGAGACCGTCGTAAACACGGCCGAGGCTGGCGGTATCACGTTCGACCTGGTTATCCGCGACTTCCCGGTGACGCACCCGGACTTCGAGAATTTCTCCAGCGAATATGCGAGCAGGGGAGATTTTAATTATTGCGAACTCAAGGGTGCTACGTCAGGGCTTTGTGGCGAACTGATTCTCAATGCCGGTTTGCCGGGGTACGATGCTTCCTGGTATGCGCTTGAAGCTTATCATATGACTTGCGGCAACGTCAACTCCAAGACGGGAGCCTGGATTGGCCAGGATGGACTGCCGAATGTGGCGAACCTGATGTTGCCGACTTACCTGCAAAGGACGACGGCGACAGATACGCTCAAGTATGGCGAATGTGCCGACAAGGAAGAGTCGGGACGCACTCGTCATGGCTATGTGAAGGTGGCCGACGCGGCGGTTCGTGGCTCCAAGTGTACCGATATCTTGTGGTCTAATCCCGTCTACTACACTCCCGGCATGGTGCAGCCCTACCTTGTGTTCACCCCGGATCCCGAGACGGGCGAAATCGACATGCTCGACGGCGTGAAAATCCTGAAGGCGGGCGAACTCTGCGATAACCAGTTCTTCGACGAATGGTATGACGACAATAATTCCTTTGCCAAGCGCACCAATACGGCTCTCGTGATTCCGTCCGATGCGTCCAATGCCTATTCTATCGATTACAACTACAGCAACGGCGGCTATTTCCCTCTAGATGTTGTCGATCCTGTTTCTCTCAGTTTCAAGTCGGTGGCAACGAAGGAGAATGGCGGATGCACGACGGACCAGTGTGAACAGTGGGGGCCGCAGTCGCTTTCCATTACCTGCCCGCCGTACAATTACCAGTATGCGCCCGACCAGAAGGATGCGATGAACGCCAGTACCGATCAACTCTGTGCGGCATGGCTCCTGAATGGCGGTCCTAGGTCTCCGGATGCGGCTATGGCAGCGGCCGGGGCTGCTCCTTATAATGTTGGCTTGCATCACCTCCGTAATTTCGGATTTACGGAAATGGGCTACGTGAAGTTCAAGTACCGCTCGGCAAACCAGGTTCCCAGTCCCGAAGTTTTCGAAATTGCAGGCGATGACGACATCTGGGTGTTTGTGGACGGCGTGCTGGCCATCGACCTCGGCGGAACGCATTCCCCGACGCCCGGCAACATCGACATGTTTGTCCTTGCGCGGAACGGACACGGTTGCCATGCGGGTGAACCCTTGGCTGATTATTCGAACTGTGACGGTGTGACCGATGCGACCGGCTGGGCCGATGACACCTGGCACCATCTCCACTTCTTCCATGCCAAGCGCCAGACGGGCGAATCCAATTTCCTTATCCGGACGAACCTGGGCGAGGTCGCGTCTAGCCGCTACGCCCCGTAACGCTTTTCTCTAGGTTTAACCTTATCGGATCTGAATCATGTACATTATCGTTGGTCTCGGAAATCCTGGTACTCAATATTCGAATACGCACCACAATGCTGGCTTCATGGCGGTCGAAAAGCTTGCCGATTCTAGCAAGGACTGGAAAAGCGAACACAAGGCGCTCACCATGAAGGTGAACATCGCGGGGGAGGAGGTCCTTCTCGCGAAGCCCCAAACCTACATGAACCTCTCGGGCGAGGCTGTTCAGGCCCTGATGACCTGGTACAAGGTCAAGACCGACCACCTGCTGGTCTTCAGCGACGACATTAATTTGGACGTGGGCCGAATCCGGTGCCGCAAGGACGGTAGCCACGGCGGGCAGAACGGGCTTCGGAACATCATCGAGCACGTGGGCGACAAGTTCCCGCGCATCCGTTTCGGTGTGGGCAAGTGTCCGCCCAAGTTCGACCTTTCCAACTGGGTGCTGGCGAAGTTTTCCCCCGAAGACCGACCCGTCTTTGAGGAGGCCATCGCGAAAGTCCCCGCACTCGTGGAATGCTATTTCAAATTCGGCATCGAAAAGTGCATGGAACGCTATAACGGCAAGTGAATTTTTACTATATTTACTACGCAAAAGAGGTATATTATGAAACTTTTGCCAGAAGCCCTGACGTTCGACGACGTCCTTCTTGTTCCCGCTGAATCTTCTGTTTTGCCTGCCCAGACGGACGTGAGCACCCAGCTCGCCCCGAATATCAAGCTCAACATTCCTATCATCAGTGCCGCCATGGATACCGTGACGACGGCTCCCTTGGCCATTTCCCTCGCATTGCAGGGGGGCCTCGGCATCATCCACAAGAACATGAGCGTCGAGGAGCAGGCCGAAGAGGTCCGCAAGGTCAAGCGCTGGCAGTCCGGTATCGTCACCAACCCGGTGACGCTCGATGCAGACCAGCCGGTCTCTGCTGCTTTTGAACTCCGTGCCCGCAATAAGGTGAGCGGTTTCCCCATCCTTTCCAAGGGCAAGCTCGTGGGTATGCTCACGAGCCGTGACTTGCGCACGGTGAGCGACATGAACGTGAAGATCAGCACGATCATGACCAAGAATCCGGTGACGGCAAGCCCGAAGGTGAGCCTCGCCAAGGCGAAGGAAATCCTCGCCGAAAAGCGTATAGAGAAGCTCCCGCTCGTGGATGCCTCCGGTGCCCTGAAGGGCCTCATCACGATGACCGACATCCTGAAGCGCGAAAATAACCCGAACGCTAGCCTCGACAAGAACGGCCAGTTGCTCGTGGGTGCCGCGGTCAGCACGTCTGCCAATACTCTTGAACGCGTCGCCGCCCTCGTGGAAGCCGGCGTCGATCTGTTGATTATCGATACGGCTCACGGCCACCACATCGGTGTGCGCAACATGGTGAAGACCGTCCGTAAGAAATACCCGAAGCTCACGATCTGCGCAGGCAACGTCTGCACGCCGGAAGCGGTTGCTGAACTTGCCAAGTGCGGCGCGAACATCGTGAAGGTCGGTATCGGCCCGGGTTCTATCTGCACCACGCGTATTGTTGCCGGTGTCGGTTACCCGCAGTTCTCCGCCGTGGTGGAATGCGGCAAGATGGCCCGCAAGGTTGGCGTGAAGATTATCGCCGACGGTGGTCTCAAGTTCTCGGGCGACATCGTGAAGGCTCTCGCTGCCGGTGGTCACGCCGTGATGGTGGGCTCGCTCTTTGCCGGTACCGAAGAAGCTCCGGGCGAAGTCATTCTCGCCGATGGCCGTAGCTACAAGAGCTACCGCGGCATGGGCTCCCTCGGCGCCATGAAGGCCGGCTCCGCCGACCGCTACTTCCAGGGTGGCGTGCAGGAACCGCGCAAGTTCGTTCCGGAAGGCATCGAAGGCCGCGTGCCCTACAAGGGCCCGCTCCGCGACACCGTTTACCAGCTCATTGGCGGTATCCATTCTGCCATGGGTTATGCCGGTGCGGCGAACCTCGACGAACTCTACAAGAAGGCGACGTTCGTGCGTATTACGGGCGCAGGCCTCCGCGAATCGCACCCGCACGACGTGACGATTACGAAGGAAGCCCCGAACTACCGCACTGGAGACTAGACCGAAGCGGATAGTTTATCCTAAAATTGTGTTTGTATCCCTGGAACACTACGGATGTTGCCAGGGATTTTTATATTTGGACCAAATTATATTAGGAGTGATTATGAAATTTTTGATGAAATATGCGCTGATTGCGACTGCTGCCTTGATTCTTGCAGGCTGTTACAACTCGTACCAGTACCTCGATCCGGAATGGACGCAGAAACCCGCGAGGATGAAGATTCTCTTCACGAAGCCGATGATTACGGACGAGGAAAAGATTCCGTATACGATGGCCCCGATTGAAGACTGGTTCGGAGGGAAGATTGACAATGTCTTGCAGTTCAATTCGAATGTCCCGTGCGTGGTTGAAAAGGTTTCCAAAAAGGAACTTTCCTATGAGACTCAAAAGATGGGTAGCCTGGATGTCCAGCTTCCGAAGGTCGAATCCATGTCGGACAGCTTTGATGTCTACCTGATCTTTGACCATATCACGCTTAATCTTTCTGCGGTTGTTTCTACGTTGCCGGGTGGTGCGGGAATCGTTGCTCCTGCCATTGGAGGTTCGACGCTCGCAACTCAGGCCGTAGGTGCTTTTGCAGGCATGACGTTCAATTTCAAGGGCGAATCGACCGAGATTGATGCAAACTATGCTCTTTACGACGTGAAGACGGGTAAGAGGCTTGCGTACGGCCACCTGGAAGAAAGAATGTTCCACGAGGAAGTCGCGATGGAGCAGGGCTGGTATGACAACATACGTCAGATGGTGTTGCGCATCTTTGGCAAGACCCCGGTAACGCGGTTCTGATTTTTCTATCTTATAAATCATAGGAGATTATATGAAGTCTTTAAGGTTAATTCTTCTCTCTGTATTTGCAAGCATGTTGCTGACTGCTTGTGGCGCACCCCACTATTTCATCGATGCGGATTGGACGGAAAATTCGAAACCGACGAACGTCAAGGTCGTTTTCTCGATGCCCAAGGTTGCCGAACCGGACGACCTGAGGGACGACCTTCCGGAATACACGTCGAATTTTGCAAAATGGTTCGGCCCGGAGCTGAAGGAGAATCTGGTTTCGAGGTCACGAGACAATGTCCATTATTCCATGAGCCTTATTCAGCGTGAGAACATTTCCTATAAGAAAAAGGAATTGGGCGATGATGAATTCAGTGTGCCGTATTTTGACCTGATAAAAAATGATGCCGATATCTATCTGGTCGTATCGAATGTTTGGATCGGGCGCGAAAGCGAGACCCAGTGGATATCGAACGGGGTGGGGACAACCATGGTTACCTATCTGTATTTTTCCATGAAATGCAGGTACGCGTTCTACGACGCCAGAACGAAAAAGCTCCTGGGCTATGGACATTCCAAGGGCAAGACCGGTTATACATTCGCTGTGACGAGGAGCGACTGGGAATCGTCACTTAGAAAAATGGTCTATAATTTAGCGCGCGAAACACCGCTGTTTGTCCGGTAGAGTACAAAAAAAGCCTATCCGCAGGGATAGGCTTTTTAGTTAAAAATGCCGTTGGGCTACATTTCCCAGCAGTCCTCGAATTCTTCCTTGAAAATGCCTTCTTCTTTTGCCTTTTGTACCTTGGCGTCAATATAGGCTTTATCTTGATTGCATTCTCTGTGGTTGTCCAGTGTCGTTCTGTAGCAATATACCGGCTTCTGGCAAGGCTTGGTGGAACCGCTGTCGCCGCAGGCGGTAAGGGCGAGAGCAGTCATGGCGAGTACGGGAATTAAAAGTTTCTTCATAAACATCCTCTTTAACTGGTTCTTAATCTATAATTTATTCGCATAAAAAGGACGTTTATTCCTGAAAAAAATTGTTTTTTTGCCTTTTTTATGCCTAAAATGCGAATATTGCGTGTCCTAAATTGCTACTTTTTGATTGATGAGGAAGATTTTCTCGACATTTATTGCTTTTGCGGCCGTTTTCTTCGCCTTGGTTGCCTGTAGCGACGAAGAGGAGGGGACGGAATTCCTCTTTGACCGCGAAGTCATGGAAGTGAGCGTCCTGCGCAGTTGCGCCGATGAGGACGATACTTCGGCGTGTTACCGTATCCGCTACCATTATCCTATCGAGAGGGAACACTATTCCGGCCTCGTGGTCTGGCTCGATACGCTTGTTGTCGATGACACCTCGAAGGCGGTCACCTCCAAGCAGATTGACAAGGCGACACAGTTCATAGAATTTCCTTCGGGCACATCGAGCCTCTACGACACGCTCGACTTGACCGACCTGGTGTCAGAATACCTCGAAACGTACGACAGCCTCCAGGTGGCGCTCTTCTGCAAGTATTCCGACGACAAGGATCCGGGTTCTGTCCAGCGCGTGTTCCTCCACTTTGGCGATGATATTCCGCCTTCGCGCGTGACAATCTACGATTCCGTTTGGACCAACGGTGCGCTTTTCGAATGGTACCGCCCCACGGACCAGATTGATTTCTACAAGCCTGCCGAACTTTCCGGCCCGATTGTCGGCTATAACGTGGTGATTTATTCCGCGGACAAGAGCGAAGACCTCCGCAATCTGAAGGTATCCCTGACAACGGCCGACGGAGTAGACTCGACGGGTTCTACGAGCTATAGGCGTCACTCCCGCATTCGCGCCAATGCCGACTCTGTATGGGTGGATTCGGTCTCCCATGGCGACAAGGAAAAGAACTACCTTCGCCTGGCAGTCATCGACGGCAACGGCTTTGATGCCGATGTCGACACGCTCAACCGGTTCCGCATGGTCATCAAGGGGTTGCGGTCCAAGTCTGAATATACGATAGGCATTTCGGCATGGGATTCCGCGGGCAATTCCTCGGGAACGGAAGGGCTTTCTACCGTGGAGACCAACCAGCTCTTTATCACGACGGATTCGGTCGCTCCCGTGATGTCGACGCGCCTCTACTTTATGGAAGACACCCTTTTCCCGGGGATGGCTCGCCTCGACAGCAACAACAGGTTGCGCATTTTCTGGAGCAAGAGCGTCGACCCCTACGAGGTTAAGCACCCGGTCAAGTCGGATACGGTCGTCCTCATTCCCGACACGTGCCTGTTCACGCTCTGTTACGATACGGTCCAGACATATATAGTCGAACGTTACAATGCCCTTGCGAAGGAATGGAAGATTTATGACGACACGACGGTAGCCGCAGGTCGGTTCTCCAAGCTATATGCCATGGAGGGCGATACCATGGTGGTTTCGGCGACCGGAACGTTCGTAACCGATACCATCCGCTGGGTTTCTCCGGGCGATACGCTCATCTTCCGCGTCCGTTCGATTGACAAGTCCGGGTATTACTCCGCGGCCTTGATTGATACGGTTGTCGTTTCTCCGGGAGCCCTCGCTTCCGAACTGGAATGTCCCGAGGGATTTGTCGCGGTTAAGGCTTCCGACACCTCCGTATTCTGCATGGAAAAGTTCGAACACAGGAACGACTCCGGTGAATTTGTCGTGAACGTGCGCCATTCCGAGGCCGTTGCCGCCTGCGAGGCCGTTTCGGCAAGCGGCTTTACGGTTAGCCTCTGCAGCGAACGTGACTGGGAACTGGTCTGCCTTTCGGGCGGGTCCCTTTCTTATGGAGTCTTGAACGAACTCTCCGTAGATGCGAGTTCCTACCTCTTTGGCTACTGCAACGTGGGAACGAACGATTCGACATCGGCCGCGGATATCTCCAAGCGCAACCCGCGCTGCGTCAATCCGATGGGCGTCCGCGACCTGCCGGGGCAATACCAGGAATGGGTCATCGGCAAGTCCGAAGATACGGTCGCCGTGGCGAAGGGCTCCAGTTTCAAGATTTACAGCGGGCTCGACCGCGAATCGCTGGCCTATTGCACCAACCGTTCCTTCCCGTACTTCACGCGTCCGGCCTACACGACGGATTCCGTCTACCTCTATCGCGAGGGCGCCAAGGTCGATACCGTCTATGCGGCCGATACATCGCGTACGCTCTACAAGGTCCTTTCGCAGAAGGACTTCAAGGACAGCCTGCAGTTCTTTGACGTCCAGGATTCGGACGGCAATTCCATCGGTACCGACTATGCGCTCTATTCCGAATACAGGAAGGGCGGCGACGAATGGCTCGATACGCTTGCGAACGGTCTCACGTACGTGCCTTCCGAAGTCAAGGTCGTGTTCCTCACGGGCGAGAAGGTGCCTTACCGCATGGCGGCAGCATTCTACAGGTCCCCGACGATCGGGTTCCGTTGCTGCGCCTACAAGGAATAGTTTTCAATGTCTGAAATAGAGAATTTTCTTTCTGTCGCCGAGTCGCTAGCGAGGCGCGCCGGTGACCTGTGCCTCGAAATCCAGCGGAACCTGGGCGACGTGCATTACAAGTCCAAGAAGGACGTGGTGACACGAGCCGATATCGCGAGCGAGAAGCTGATTGTCGATACCCTACGAGAAACGTTCCCGACGCACTCCATCCGTACCGAGGAGGCCGGCGTCATCGAGGGGACGGACCCGCGTTACCGCTGGATTATTGACCCTGTCGACGGCACCGTGAATTTCAGCCGTGGCATCCCGCTGTGGGGCATTTCCATCGCGCTCCATTTCGAAGGCAAGCCGCTCGTGGCGGCAATCAACTTGCCGAAACTCGGCGAGCTTTATTCGGCCTCGAAGGGCGGGGGAGCCTTCATGAACGGGAAACCCATCCACGTGAGCCGCGAATCCGATTCCATCCATGCCATAGTCTCGAACGGGGACTTCAACGTGGGCGATGTTGCAAAGATCAACGAACAGAATTCCCGCAACTTCGCGCGCGAGGCGGAGGCCTTCGAACGTGTCAAGTGCCTGGGTTCTGCCGTGGTGGAGGGCTGTTTTACTGCCTGCGGACGCATCGACTGCTTCGTGATGACCATGAGCTACCCGTGGGATATTGCGGCCATCGCGCTGATGGTCGAGGAAGCCGGCGGAAAGTCGACCCGTATCGACGGGCAGCCGCTGGAATTCGTAGATGCAGAACAGGCCGTTTTTACAAACGGCCTGCTGCACCAGAATCTGGTTGATATATTATAATAATTATTAGAATAGAATGCTCATCGAAGATGAGCTCCACCGACAAACTTGTTTGTCGGTGAATATCTTTTTTATAGCGGGATATTCCCGTGCTTCCTCCAGAGCCTTGCCTTCTTCTTGTTCTTGAGGTAGTCGAAGGCCACGGCGAGGCGGTCACGCACGTTCGCGGGCGAAATCACTTCGTCGATGAATCCGTTCTTAGCTGCGATGTAGGGGTTCAGGTACTTGTTCTCGTATTCGGCGATGAGCTTCTGGCGAGTTTCCTGCGGGTTGGCTGATGCGGCGATTTCCTTGCGGTTGAGGATATCGACAGCGCCTTCGGCACCCATCACGGCGAGCTGTGCAATCGGCAGGGCGAACACGTAGTCGGCACCCAGGTTCTTGCTGTTCATGGCGATGTAGGCGCCACCGTAAGCCTTGCGGAGGATAAGCGTCACCTTCGGCACGGTTGCTTCGGCGTAGGCGTACAGAAGCTTTGCGCCGTGGCGGATGATGCCGTTGTGTTCCTGCTTGGTGCCCGGCATGTAGCCCGGAACGTCTTCGAGCGTGAGGATAGGAATGTTGAAGCAGTCGCAGAAGCGCACGAAGCGGCTAGCCTTGTCGCTCGCGTCCACGTCGAGCGAGCCCGCGATGAAGTTCGGCTGGTTCGCGACGATACCCACGACGTTTCCGTCCATGCGGGCAAAGCCGATGACCACGTTGCGGGCGAAGTCCTTCTGGATTTCGAGGAAGCTGTCCTTGTCGGCGAAGGTCGCGATCACGTTGCGCACGTCGTAGCCCTTCTTGAAGTTGTCGGGCACGATTTCCTCGATTTCCTTAGACTTGTCGACAGCCTTGGAGTGCTCGGCGACAGGCGGCTTTTCGAGGTTGGATTGCGGCAGGTAGCTGAGCAGGTTGCGCACCGCTTCGAGGCAGTCCTTGTCGTCCTTGCAGACAAAGTGCGAAACGCCGGATTTGGAAGAATGAACGCCAGCACCGCCGAGGCCTTCGGGGGTGACTGTCTCTGCGGTGACGGCCTTCACGACGCCCGGGCCCGTGATGAACATCTGACTCGTCTTTTCGGTCATGAAGATGAAGTCGGTAATGGCGGGGGAGTAGCAGGCGCCACCGGCACAGGGGCCCAAAATTACGGAAATCTGCGGGATGATGCCCGAGGCGAGCGTGTTGCGGGTAAAGATGCCGCTGTAGCCGTCGAGCGAGCACACGCCTTCTTCGATGCGGGCGCCACCGCCGTCGTTGATGCAGACGAACGGTGCCATGGATTCAAGGGCGAGGTCCATCGCCTGGCAGATCTTCTTCGCGTGGGCAGAACCGAGGGAGCCGCCGCTGACGGTGAAGTCCTGGGAGGCCACGTAGACGGTCTTGCCGTTGACCTTGCCGTAGCCGGTCACGACGCCGTCGCCAAAGATGCGCTTGGATTCGGGCAGGTCGAGGCTCGTGGAGACGCGGAGGGCGCCGATTTCACGGAAGGTGCCCTTGTCAAAAAGGATTTCAAGACGTTCGCGGGCGGTAAGCTTGCCCTGGGAGTGCTGCTTTTCGACACGGGCAGCGCCGCCGCCGGCAATGGACTTTTCTTTATATTCGTTGAGTTTTTCGAGGTAGGACTTATCCCACATAATTGCTCCTGTAAAAAGGATTTTTTACGTTTTCTTGTTTCGCGTGTAAATCTAGAAAAATGTCTCGCTTACAGGAATCTGTTTTAAAAATACCCGATAAGAAGCAAAAAAACGGCAACTGGCGTCCATTTTAATGGCGTTTTTGAAAATCGGATTGTAAAATTTTCTTTTCTTTTAAAGACATAAAATAGCAACTTACAAAATTGTAGGTTTTGGTTTTGACGTCTATCAAAATTTAACGAAAAAAGGCGATTTACAAAACTTGCAAAATACTAACTTACAAAATTGTAAGTTTTTGTAGTTTTTTGCCCGTTTTTCACCATTTGAGAGTGGGCTTTGCTATCTTTAATCCCGTTAAAATCATTAACAATCAAAACTCTCAATGGAGATATAAAAAATGGCAATCAAGAATGCTTACCTTCAGAAAGTCTATGACAAGGTCGTCGCCCGTGATCCGGACCAGGCCCTCTTCCATCAGGCTGTCCGTGAATTCCTCGAATCCCTCGACCCCGTCCTCGAAC
>JAEEGG010003914.1_pt1 | contig 36668 bp, 25 predicted proteins | sample 9134161 | NCBI WGS metagenome assembly JAEEGG01 (sample SAMN16246543, study PRJNA631951) | gut metagenome | biome: gut microbiome; feature: rumen; material: CR-attached | host: Bos | place: Iran: Karaj | collected 2018-10
TGGTCTCGCGACCGTCCTTGGCTCGTCACATCATTCCATTCCTCGAAACCGAGAACACCGTTATCGTTGTAAAGCGAGTATTGTCTGCTGTTCACTTTGTCCCTATGCAGCTCTAAATTACCGCTCATCGAAAGCAAGTCGTTCTTGCTGATGCGCCAATCGAAACCCAATCCGGCCTTGTGGCTGATGGAAGGTGATGAGGGCAGTATGTTGGTAGCCGTTATCTCGTCGTAACGGTCCCCCTCCTCGTCAGTGACTGTGCAATAAGTGCTGTCATAAACAAACCCTTCATGGCGAGGCTTGTAGTAAGTGGCCGTATAATTGCCGAAAACGCGGAATCTGGAGAACTCGTAATCCACATTGAGGCGGCCATAGAGACTATGCAAGGGCATTTCACCGCGCCCCATCGCCACGACACGGACACCTTGCTTCCGTTCCTCTTTCAAAATGATATTTACCACATTAGCCACTTCCGAATCATATTCCACGCTCGGGTTGGTGATGACCTCAATCGATTCCACATCCTCTGGATTGATAGTTGAAAGGTTGCGAGAAGAATACATACCATCCACCAGAACAAGCACATTGTTGCTCCCGTTGACGCGGACACTTTCGTCAGAGTTTTTCACCGTTATTCCAGAAATGCTCTTCATTGCTTCCAAAACCGTAGGCGAATTGCGCAGAACGAAATCGTCAAGACGATAAACGGTCTTATCGACTTCCTCATGCATCAGCACCTTTTCACCTACCACGTTCACTTCCTGCAATTGCTTGTTTTCCATTACAATACCAATCCTATACCACTGCTCCTTCTCCTTGATTTCCTTCACGACTCTTTTGGAGCGATAACCAACAAACGAAACAACAAAAGTTTGTGTTCCAAAAGGTACTTCTTTCATCAGGAACGCCCCATCCACATCGGTGATGGCTCCATTGATGAGAGTTCCATTTGGGTCAAGAAGTCGCACAGTGGCATAGGGAATAGGCTCGCGAGACACAGAATCCGTCACAAATCCGTGAACAGTGGCAGTATTCTGCGCTTGCATCATCACCCCTCCCAACATCAGCAGGAGCGCAACCAGGGCTGTAATTCTTATTGCTTTCATTGTTCTATTAATTCTATTATTTGTATTTGTCTCATTCTTCGCGTCCGGCAGGCTTCCCCCTCTGAAATCGAAGATTCGACGTAGTCAAAGGGGGTGCCGCGCAGCGGCGGGGGATTCATCCCCCTCTCCTTCGGGAGAGGGTCGGGGTGAGGGCCTCTTCGTAAGCACGTTAGCACGAATAACGATAGCACGAAAAATCCTATCTCTTCACCGCCACCCGCGCCACATGATTTTCCCCATCCGCATTCGTGATGCGCAGCAGATAAACACCTTGCGACAACCCCTCCAAACTCACCTCATTGGAGCTCTTCAACATCTTCACCATCTGCCCAAGGGCATTATAAACTTGTACTTCAGTAACTTCAGCACCATTTATTGTAACCTTCTCCATAGCAGGATTTGGATAAACCGAAACCAGTTCAGCAACCGCTTCGTTTTCTGGAATGTCCGTGATGTCAAGGTTACAAAGGCCAGGTAACATGTTAGGGAAGGAAGATGATGATTCAGTACACCAATAGTCATAGTCTTCTTCTCCGTTTTCCTGTCCGAACACCCAGTCTTGCATGGCTTCAAAAAGATTGTCTGTTGTATAAACAGAGCCATCATTACCATATATATTTACAGGATTCTTAAACAACCAATACGGTGGTTGGAAATCGGCCGTTGGCTCAAAGTTCATGGTTTCAGTGATTTCACCTCCGTATGAGGCCACTACCGCTTCTTCGTCATGCCACATACCATGTTCATTATATGACCATGTGTTGTAATAACAATTTTTGATAACGCCCCAGTTCTGCCAACAGAGACCCATTCGAGCAACCACCTCAAAGGGGTACCATTCCCCAAACCAGTCACCGATGTATGAGTAACAATTTTCAATCACGCCTGTGCTATAATTATTTGTGGCTATTCCAGGATAGATTTCCATAGCGACATTCAATGAATCGGCGATGGAGGCACAGTTCTCGATTGTGCCATTGTTGTTCCACACCAAAAGACTCAAACGCTCATGCAAACTGCCTTCATAATCCATTTTGTGTATATATGCCATGCAATTCTTGATGATGCCGTCATTGTTGTAACCAAAGAGAGCGCAGTTTTCTTCTCTGGGGTCTCTATAGATTTCATCAAACTCAACGAAGCAATGGTCTATGATGGTCTGTCGTGTTTCAGATTCTGTTTCAAGCGTTTCCGCATTGCTAAAAAACTTGCCGTCCCTGAAGTTTCGACCCTCTGCATACGCATGACGCAACACCACATTCTCAATACGCGCGCCCATGAGTGTACCAAGAAAACTCGAGAACATATTGTAATGATCCGGCATTTGCAAATAAAGGGTTATGCCTTCTATTATAAAGCCATTTCCATTGAGGGTTCCGCTAAATCTCAGCCTATCTGGGTTTGGGTCGCCATAATTTGTTCCTTGGGCGATAGCGGTCCAAATAGCGGCAGACATATCGACATTGGCTTCAAGGGTCACCTTTTTTCCATTGAAGTCGTCGGCTTCCTGTCCGTTGAGGCCGTTGACCGTGGAAATGAGCCACGCCAAAGCCTCGGCAGAATAAAGATGCACGTCGCCATAGGCATCCACTATATAGCCAGATGGCTGTTGGGTTACCACATCCGTCCAATACTCGGTCGGCAATTCACGGTTCTGTGCTTGCATCGTCACCCCTCCCGTCATCAGCAGGAGCACAAGCAGGGTGTAAATTCTTGTTGCTTTCATTGTCCTATTGGTTTTAACTATTTATTTGTCTTATCGGTCTTATAAGTCCCATCTCTCGCATCCGGTAGGCTCATCCCCCTCTGAGAGGGGGTGCCCAACGGGCGGGGGAGTCCATCGTAAGTACGTTAGCACGCATAACGTTAGCACGAAAAAACACTACCTCACCATCACCTTCTCCAAAAAGATTCTCCCTTCCTTATCCTTAATCCTCACCAAATAAACCCCTTCCACCAATCCCTCCAAACTCACCTCATTAGAGTTCCGCACCGTCTTCACCAACTGCCCGAGGGCGTTGTAAACCTGCACTTCGGCAGCCTCAATGCCATTTATCGTCACCTTTTCTTTGGCAGGATTGGGATAACAACCTATAGTCTGCTTCACGCTTCCTATTTCAGGAACATCCAAACAACCATCCGAGTCAATCTTTGCAGCGAACATCATCATTCCTTCCTCTTCAGGGCTTCCTGTCGCAATTTCTCCAGTCACGAGGCAACCACCGTCTTGGGTGGCCATTATGTAGTGTGGCGTAATTCTGTTGTCGAGATCGTAAATTCGTTGCCACACCACATCCAGCCCTAAAGTTAGTTTTGTGACACAGAAGCGGGAGTTCCATATCTCGTCATCGCCAAATACCCCATAACAAAGGAACAAGTAGTCGCCCTTAATGTCCAACCCTTTGATTTGATTAATCGCCTCTGTGTTTTCATCAAAGTAATCGGATAAAAACAATCCATCAAAATCATCGGCATAGATATTAGGAAGGGTGTCGGAGGGACGAAGTTTCATCAACACGGTTCCACCAGGAACAGGTTCAGGATAGAACCATCCTTCGCCAAAGGCGGCGATGAAAAGACTGCTGTCAGGCATCGATAACACGGTACTTTGGTCGTAGCGACTCATTAGAACAATCTCCCATTGGTCGTCAAGATGTACATTATACACAATATTCCTTTGCCCAATAGGCTCAAAATCACGATTCAGGCGTTGTATATAACACCATTGCGAATTGCACACGCCATAGTCGCCCGATCCGTCTTTGTATTCAAAGACTCCACCTGTATTGAACAGAGATGTCTGGACGGAGCCTATGGCCTGCACCACGCCATCTAAGGAGAAGCGCAAATACAGATAAGGATGGTTCATTTGGGTGTCAATATCGTAAACCTCGGTCATATAAACAATGTCGTTCTGATTGTCCATGAAAGATTTCGGCTTGAAGAAAAACTTGCAGTACTCTTGTGGCAACTCCACTTCCTTTTGCCACAAAACATTCAGGTCGCCATCAAAGCGGACAATGTATGGCCTGTCATAATGCAGTTCATTGTCGTGGATTTTTCCCACCGCAATGTATTGCGCATCGTTTTCAGGGTCAAAATAGATGCCCGTAATGGTGGAACGACGTCCTTCTTCGCCTATCACCATCTCGCCAAGCAGATTCATTTCAGGCGATAGTTTCAGGATTTTGGCAGGCATGGCATGGTTTTGCTCGTAAGCAATCCATTCATAGGAAAAATCAAATGCCGAAACGAGGAAGAAATGCTCTTTGGTGTTCTCAGAACTCACTTCCAAGCACGGGCCGCCTTCCGTAAACCTGGAATTGGCAGTCTCGTATGTGAAGTAGAAATCATTTTGCGCCTTCAAATTCACCCTTCCTGCCATCAGCAGGAGCGCAAGCAGGGTGTAAAGTCTAATGTTCTTCATTTTTGTATCGTTTTTAATTCTTGTTCAAATAACCCCTAATGGCATGGTTCACCTGCTCCCGCTTGATGCCCAACAATTGTTCAATCATATCATACTCTTCCTCATTCCGTTTCATTTCAACCAGCATCCTTTCGACCAATTCCATTCCTCCCTTCTTGTACAGCATCTCGCAAATTACTACTTGAATGTTGTAAAGATGGTTCGAATAAGAGTCGCCATAGCCATACAGCAAGCCGTCCACAGAAGCCGTCGAATCGATAGTGAAGTTTCCATTGACATCCTTATAGCTCTGACCCAAATTGAAGGATAGATCAACTTGCGGATTGTCGTTCAGGAACTCTTTCAGCCGCCCAAGTTGGTATTCGTTGGTCGTAAAATTCACATTGTCGCCGAAGTAACAGCACGCACCTTCATCAAACCAATGGCCTTTATTGTCCTTCCGCAAATCATAGATAAATACATGCAATAGCTCATGAATAACGCCTTCGCCCCCTTGTGTGAAATCGACTTTCCTGTTTTGCCAAAAAGAGTGGCCATAGTGGATGATGTTGTCCGAAAAGTTAAAATCTATGACACTTCCATCAATGCCCATGCCATGCAACAACTCGGTCTGGTTTTCATACAGGAAATACTTTATTGGGGCAACATCTTCAATGCCCATCTCATTAGCCACCTTGTTTGCCCTGTTATATGATTCTTTCGCCTTTTCCTCGTCAAATGGGTAGGTGTAAGGGTAATAAAAAGTCAGCCAACCGATTTGATAGGTTTTGTACTTGCGCATGTTGAGTGTCAACTTGTTGTATAGTTTATAGCCTTCCTTCGTCTTGGCTACTGGCACAGTAAACACGCCTTCAAAAGTGTTTTCAGCGGGGAAATGGCCATAGAACACGGTTTGCAGTTCATACAATGTATCGTTGCGCATCGACACACCAAGGAACTCCTCATCCATAAATGCGAAAGGAGGATAAATGCTCTGCAAAATCATGTCGGGGTTCGGGTTCTCGACCAGTTCCTCTTTCGCCCAAAAATCAGATGTTTTCAAAGAGTGCGGCCTACTTCGCATAACGAACTCTTCCATCTGCGCCTGTTTGTAGTCGCACCAAAATTGATACACTTCCTTGAACACTACCGAAGTGGTATCTACAAGCATAGGATGCCGTACTGTTTCGTTTTGCGCTTGCATCGTCACCCCTCCCGCCATCAGCAGGAGCGCAAGCAAGGTGTGATTTCTTATCATTCTCATAGTTCTTATTTTTTATTTTTTATTTTATCAGTCCTATCAGTTTCATTCCCCGCGTCCAGCATGCTTCCCTCTCTGAGAGGGCGTCCGCAGTCCGAGGGAGTCCGTTAACACGCATAACGATAGCATAAAAACCCCCTCAATACTTCTCCCTCAAATACTCCCTAATGGCTTGGTTCACCTGTTCCCGCTTAATGCCCAACAGCCGTTCAATGCTATCATATAAAGCCCTGTCATTTGGCGTTTCAAACAACATCCGCTTCACCAAATCCATCCCGCCTTTCTTGTAAAGCATCTCGCAAATCACCATCTGGATGTCATAGCCGTAATTCGAATACACATCACTATACGGCCTCTTGTACTTTATGACACTTTGGGTTGAATCATGCGTGTATCGTCCATCGGCATCCATGTATGCCTCAATCAAATCCACGGAAAGGTCGATTTGAGGATTGTCATTCAAAAACATCTTCAGCTTGTCAAAATGCCACTCTTTGGTCTGTAAGACATGTTCGCCAAAATAGCAGCATACCCCTTCTTCAAACCAGGAAAACCTTTGGCCATTCGACACGCTCTTAAGTATCAAATGAATAAATTCATGAATCTTACTTTCTCCGCCCTTTGTGTAGCAGATCTTGTTCCTGCCAATCTTGCTGTTTCCGTATGGAACAACAGTCTCTGCCGAATAGAAGTCGTAGCAACTGCCATCTATCCCGAAGTAATGGAACATTTCCGTCTTGTTCTCAAACAAATAATACTCCACAGGTTCCATTCCATCAACACCAAATTCTTCGGCGAATGCCGAAAGCCTCGAAACGGCAGTGTTGGCCGCCTGTTCATCAAAATGATATGTCGATGGATAATAATAGGTAATCCACCCGATTTGTTTCTTGCAGAAACTGCGTTTATTGATGGTCAACTTATTGACCAACTTGAATCCATCGGCTGTCCTTACCAGCGGAATGGTAAAGATGCCCAACAACTGTTTCGGACTTGGGAAGTCGTCAAAAAACGCCGTTTGGAGTTCATATAAGGTGTCGTTGCGTTTGGTAACCCCCATAAAATACTCTTCGTATGCATAAAACGGCAGCAAATTGCATTGTATGATGGAATTGGGATTTCCATAGTCTTCTATTTCAGAATCAGCCCAAAAATCGTAATTCGTTGGTTTGTATTGAGGGTCACTCATCCTCCCGTAATCCAGGAACTGTGCATATTCATATTGTTGCCAGAAATCATAAATCTCATGGAAGACCATAGAGGTGGTATCCAAAAACAGAGGATCCCGCAACGAGGCTCTCCGCTGAAAATCTTGCGCCTGCATCTTCACCCCTCCAGCCATCAGCAGGAGCACAAGCAGGGTGTAAGTTTTTAGGTGTTTCATATTCGTTAGATTTTAATAATGGATTTGTTTTGAAAACTTTTCTGCAAAACTATATCAAAATTTCGCCGAAAAAACAAGCCTCGGGGCAAAGTACAAGTTTTTGTCGCAGGTAAATTTTGTAACAAACTGGAATCCAATATATTACAAAAAACCCATTACAAGTTTTTTTAGTCAAATCCAGTCGGAAAACGGGTCTTTTCCGAGGGTTTTTCCAAGGTTGGAGCGGTATTTTGCTACCGAGTTTTCGCTTAATCCGAGCAAATCGGCCTCTTCCTTGATGCGGAAGTGGAGGAAATTCAAAAGGAGGATATGCCGTTCCGTCTCGTTCAATTCGGGGTGCTCTTCCTTCAGTTTTGCCACGGCTTGCGGATAGGTTTCGTCCACGGCTTCGAGGATGCGCTGCAGCCTGTTCTTGGTGTTGGATTGGTAGATGTCCGCGACGCGCTGCTGCAATATCTCGCGTGTGTGCTGTGTGGCCTGTTCCACCTTGGTTTGCAGTTCGCGTTGCTCCTCGTCGTGCCGTTGTGTAGCTTCGTTTAAACGTTGAGAAGCCTCATTCAACCGTTGCGAGGCCTCGCTTATTCGTCGTTGCGCCTCGGCCTCTTGCATTGCCATGCGTTTTTTGCTTCTGTGCCGCATCAGAATGACCATCACAGCCGCCAGCACCACAACCAAAGGCAGCACCACGGTAAGTGTTGCTCTCACGGCCTTTCTCCGCTCACGGAGCGAAGCGGCCTCTTGCTTTTCCTGCAAGTAGGTTTGGAACATATCGTTCAATGTCGAAACTCGCGCTTGATTGTTGGCAGTCGTAGCACCTTCTTCAGCAAGGAAGAGAGCATATTGGTTGGCTTTCAGTGTATCTCCCTCTGTTAAGGCGATGTTGCGTAAGAGAATTGCTGAGATTTTCGCTCCCTTCGCATGTTTTTCTAACACAGGTTCCAAATAAACCTTTGCGGAGTCATATTGCCCCATATCTCGATAAATGCTGCCAATGAGCAGAAATCGATTAAGTCTTTCCATTTCATTTGACGCTTGCACCATCATCCTTTTCAGGCTGTCCAATGAGGCCAATGTATCGTGATGGACATTATATTCGCATAACGCCAACATGGAAACAGCATCCCTGTAAAGCGAAGTCTTACTATCGGGGTTGGTTTCCAATGCCATCTTATAGTAATACGCGGCACTGTCTTCCTCTTCTAACTTGTTATATTGTTGCCCAATAAAAAAATATGTATTGGCTATCCTATCGGGCGAAGTCTGCGCTATTTTATCATACGACAAAGATTGCCTACCGCAATAAATCGCAGGTTCTTGCATGTATTGGGCGGAAAACAATTCCACAAGCCTATTATAGGTCAAGGCCATAAAATTCGCTTTCGTGCCCACCAATTCATTCTCGGCAAAATGGTTTTCCATTGTCCGCAAGGCGCAGAGGTATTCGGTGCAGGCCTCGATAAGGCTGTCCTGCTCATAATACCCCACACCTTTAATATAATGGCCGCGGGCATTCAGGAATGGTAGGGACGCACCGCGTGCATCCGCTCCATGCAAATCCACAATCGAATCAAAATACCCCACCGCCTTCAGCACCTCTTCGCGGTTGCTCTGTGCATAGTCATTCTTAAACAGCAGCTCCGCAATCAGCACCTGGCAATAATGCGCCTCAAACTCATTGAGGCTGTCGGCCTCGGGGCTTGCCGCAAACTCCATCATCATTTTCAGCGCACTGTCTGGCTGTTGCCACATCAAACTATCAATCCCCTCCAGCGTCCGATAGGATTTCCCGTCTCCTACAGACGAGGGCCTGGGTGAGGTCGGTGAACTCACACACCCCATCAGCACAGCCATCAAAACAGTTCCAATGTAAACACACAATTTCATGGCTGCAAAATTACTCAAAATCCATCAAACTCAAATCAGAAACTCCAATATGTTCAATTGCTCTCTTGACATAATTGTCCTTTTACCTGGAAAGATGATGCAATTTCGCCAAATGATGAAACCTTAAATGATTATTTCACTTCCACCGTTGCATACCGATACTCCTTTCCATCATCAAACCGCAGTAGATACTCGCCCTTGTAAAGCGCCAGTTTGAACTCTTTTTCATCTTTGCCGTACATATACTGGTCGATGGGGACGCATTGCTCGCCTTCCGATTTCAGGAACGCGCTCACGCAGCCTTCGGGAAAGCCGTTTTTGTCGATGAAACGGCGGTCGAGGGAAAAAAGCATCTTGCCGTTGTAAAGTTTCCATTCGGGGATGTTGTCTTCGATGAAACGCGTGCGTGGCAGACAGCAGGTGGCATCCATACCCGAAAGGTTAGTGTAAATATGCTTTACCGTGTCGTAAATAATAACGGGCTCGCGGACAGGCATGGCATCAATCAGGTCGTAATAGGTAGTCAGCAAAGAGTCCGCTTCTCCATACGGGTCGTCAAAAAACATGGCACAGTCCATCGTAAACGGGTCGATGCCCGACTGTTCCTTGAAATACCGGCCCATCGCGTACCATCCGTTTCGGTCGGCGATATGCCCGAAGCCGCCCAAAAGCAGGAATTTTGCCTCGGGGTCTTTGTCAAGGATATTTTGGACCAAGTTTTTTGCCTGATTCACTTCACGGTCAACACCAAAACCGGAGCCTTCGTAAGGCACAAGCGTATAACCCAAGTTGAGGGCTGTCCTAAACAGATCGCCAAACACAGGCTCGTCGCTATACCATCCGGTCTCACCTTTCAATACAGTGCGTCTTTGATTCAGGAGCGAGTCTGATGCCCTTAAAGTTTCAGCAGCGAGATAGCGGTAGCCGTTTTGGTAGCATTTCTCCAACCAACTGATTACGAAAGCTCGACTGTGAGGATTGAAGTGCATCTCATTCATCATAATGACACGGTTGTTCTCAATGATGCTGTCCATCATTTCCGACAAAGGAATGGCTTTCGCATCTTTGTAATTATGCTTGAATCTCATGTTGTCGATGAATTGCGTCCCACAAGCCTCGGCCTCGCGTCTTGCTTCCTTGTATCGTCCCATCCGCGAATACAAAATGCTGAGCCAATCATGGTAGCCGCTTTCAAACTTTGATCCGATATAGATGCTGTCCATATCAAGCAGTTTCAACAGCGAGCGGTAACTGAATCCGTCTTCTTTGGCAACGGCGGAAGGATGTTTCAGGTTGTCGTTTTGCGCCAAGGCGCTTTGAAAAGAAAGTGCTGCCAAAAGCAATAGAAAGTAAATTTTCTTCATAGAGTGTGATTTTTAATGGTTAAACTATCCAATAATAGGCTTAAACACTACAAAAATCGTTCCAATTTACTTTTCGTCTTGATCGTTTTTATCTAAATCCTCCAGCACCTGCTCCAACATAAGCTCGACATCAGGTGACACACAAACGTAGCCGATGTAGTAGGAAACCCACATGAAGAGAGCAATAAAGCAACACACAAAGAAGATGGGGAGCACTATTTCTAGGTTTGATGGCCAATTTAAGATGAGCACGTATGCCCCCCATGCCAGTATAAGCAAAGCGGTTAAGACCCACATGAGCATATTTACCCTTTTGTAGATTTTCAGGGCCATACGGATTCGCCGCGCGTATTCCGCCATAGGCATGGAGGCAGAACTGCCTTTGCGAGCCACACGGTAAAGGTAAATGCTTAAAATGAGGTTCCCCAAGCAAAAAAATAAAAATATTCCCAGCTCAAGTTTCCAATAGCAGTAGGCTGCCCACGCAGTATATATGATGATGTTGCCTATCAATTTCCGTTGTAATTCGGACACGTGTTTTTTAGTGGCTTCACTGACAAGCCTTTTGTCAACGATGCTTTCATTCTCCAACTTTTCGTTCAAAGTGGCCAATTGCGCCCGCATTTCTTCCAATTCGTTGTTTTCCATTATTTTGCGTTTTTAGTCGTTTGACATTTTCTTCAGTTGTTCCTTGATTCTGACCAATTTGACGGAGACATTCTTGGTGGAGATGCCGATGATTTGCCCGATTTCCTCGTAACTCATGTTTTCTAACCAAAGCAGGATGATGGCCCTGTCCACCACGCTGAGTTTGTTGATGCGGCGGTAGAGTTGCTGGATTTGTCGTGTGTCGTCGTCGGTGTCGGTAAAGAGGTTGATGTCCATGTTGAGGGGAATTGTCTCGACACTGCGTTCCTTCTTGCGTTCGAAGGTGAGGCAGGTGTTGAGGCTGACGCGCCAGATCCAAGTCTTCACGTCGCATTGCCCTTTGAACGAGTCAAAACCCCGCCACAGGTTAATGAGCGTCTCTTGGAACAAGTCGTTGGCCTCGTCGTTGTCCTTCGAGAAGAGGTAGCACACGGTGTAGATGGTGTTTTTGTGCGCCTTCACGATGCCTGCAAATTCCCTTTCTTTCTCTTTCATGGTTACTGAGTTTGTCGAAGTTTGGTTCAGAATCGTTTGCTTATTAGACGCAAAAAAAGCGGAAAAACTACAGGGAAAGGGAGGTTTTTTAGTATTTTCTGCTTCTGAATCTTTGTTCCAATTCTCTCATGCTGTCCATCAGTTCGGCAAAGGTTGGGCGGGAGCCGTAGATCATGGCGCCAGTCATCAACTCGTAATCAATTTGCCAATTTTCGCGACATTCTTTGGGCGGAACGAGTTGGATGCGGTCGCGAATATCAGGCGTATAATCAACACCTTGCATACTGGTCAAAGTGGATCGGTGATGGCTGATGGTTTCCCACAACGCATTGTCTTGAATGGCTTTCTCCACAATGCCATTTCGCATCATCATGTGAAGGTCATAGATGTGGCGCGAGCGTCGATGGGCTTCTACTGAATTGTTGACAGAAAATAGTTCGTGTAAGAGAAAGGCTTTTTCCAAGAAAGTCTTTTCGGCCACGGCAGTTTTGATAAAAGCATCTGAAATCTTTGTGGAAATGGTAGGCATTGCATTCTCAATCATGCTGTTTATCTTTCTGTTTTCAGCCGGTTCAAGCAAGGAACGCGCACCTGCCTCTATCTTGATGATGGGCGCTATGTAATCCAATTTGTCATCGAAAATGGATTGGTATCGAACAAATATAATTCGAGGTTCGGGATAGGTTGATTCGCCTTCGCCATCGGGTTGTGCTTCAATCTGGCACAGGTCTTTAAGTGGGGTGTTGTTGACGGCATTTTGTAACTGATGACAGAGTTCTTCCCTGACAAAAATTGATGATGCTTTGCGTAGTTTCTTGACGCCTTTTTTCGTCAAATCACCGTCAAGATTGAATAGGTTTCGGTCTATGGCCAAATCTATGTCTTCCGAAAAGCGGTTGATTAGTCCCCAAATTTTGCTGAGAGAAGTACCGCCTTTGAAAACAAGGCTTGCACCACAGGGAAGTCCAAACATGATTTGAAGCATGGCCGTAACCCACAAGTCCTTCTCGACGGCTTGCATGGGCAACGACAGGCGGATGGCGGTTTGTTCCATAATGAGCCGCTGTTCGGCGACGGTCATGGTGAAATAGTTATTCTTCATAGAGTGATTTAAGGATTGACGACACCCAAGCAGGCATCAGTTTGTAATCTTGTTTCACGCTTTGGCTCGTGTCTTTCGCCAACAATTCTTTGGTGTGGGCAAGAACCTCATCGGTGATATGATCTTTCCCTAAACTCTTGAATGCAAAAGTGAGCAGCATGGCCAAATAGGAATTGAAAGCCAAGTTTTTAGGCGTGGTATGCTTGAATTCGATGGTTGCGCCGTTGTATAGGGTGAGTTTGCGGTTGCTTCCATCTGTCAAATATTGGATGTTCATGGGAATTTGGGTGGAAAAACCAAGCCTGTTGAGCGCATAAAGCCCTGTTGGCACAATCCGGGCTTTGTCGCGTTTGGCGATGGCTTCGGCGATGGTTTCCAAAGTAGGATACAATACGCCTATCCCTAATTTCTTGTCAATTTTGGGGTAGTAATAAATACCTCTGCTGATACGAAGAAGGATGCCTTCTTTGGCCATTCTTTCCAAGGCCTTGTTGATGGTTTTTTGCTCCCCAAAACGCACAAAATCCGAGGAAAAAATTGCCGTACCCCTCCCGCATTTTTTGATACTTTTAAGTATTTTGTTTTCAATGGATTGAATATCCATAATAGATGTAATTTTGTCGCAAAAATACAATATTTTTACGACAAAACGCACTCAGGTATCATTTTTTCATTCTATCCTCACCCGATACAATGCCTTCCGCCGATTAACGCCTGTCGGATAGATGAAATATAGCACCCCATCATGAATCCTCATGTTCTCCGCGAAGGGATAGCCGCTGAGGTCCATGACGGCGGAGGCGGTGCCGGTCTTCAGGTCGATGCGCTTGAGGGTGTAGATGCCGTCATTGACGAAGAAGGTGTAGAACTCCTTTCGCGCTGCATCGTACATCATTTTCTGTTTCCAGCGGCGGTCGGGCTCCATCTTGCCGTTCCATTTTCGGTATTCGTGGAAGGTGAGGGGATAGCGTTCCTGTTCGTTGCCCATGTTATCGAAGATGAGGGTCTCATGGTCGGTGTAGGCGAAGAGGTAGAACTTGTTGTCGATGGCGTAAATCGGGTTATAGATAGGATCGGCAACCCAGAAGTTGGCACCGATACCACCTCTTGTATGTGTCAACAACCAAATGTCGTCGCGACCTTCTTCATCCACGATGTAATGGAGCAGGTAAGGCTCTTTGTCGCTGTTGAGGATGTTGCAGTAATAAGCCATCTCCTTGTTGTAATAAAAGTACCGCCCTGTGATGAAAACGCTGTCGGAGGCGGCCACGATGGTGGAGAACTTGTCGTAGAAAGTCTTGCGCGGCATGGAATGGTAGAAATTCATCTGGCCTTTCCTTCCGTTGCCATATTCTATGAATCCTACTAAGCTGGCTTGGTAGTCGTTGAGGGCATAAATGTCGCCGAAAGCGTCCTTAGTGAGGTATTTGTAACGCGAAGAAATCGGCAATTCATGCAGTGTATCCATGTCGAAGGAGAGGTGGAGCAGGGCGGAATGGCGGCGGCGATAGACAATCATATAGATGCCGTCATCGCGGAGGGTGTAGTCAAGGATGGTCATCACAGGATTGTCGTAGGCGATATGGGGCGCGTTGGCCGTAATCTCCACTTCAAGTAGCTCGTGGCTCTTGGTTTTCATCTTGACAGTCAGGTTCTTGCCGTTGATGTCTTTTGGGTTAATGGTGTAATAGGTCGGCTCAAAGACCATGTGGGCGAAACGGAGTTTTTCGCCTGCTTTGGCATGGCTATAGGTGAAACGGCCATGCTCGTCGGTCACCGAAACGAGGAGCGAGTCGTAGACATATACGCTCACATTCTCAATGGCCTTGCCGTTCTCGTCCTTGCAGTAGCCTTGAACGATTTGGCGTTCTTGGGCTGATGCCTGAAAGGCAGAAATAAAGTAGAGAAGTAGCAGAAATAGGGTAGACTTTTTCATAGTTATTGAGCGTTTTTTGACGGTCAAAAATAGAAAATAATTCAATTCAAATATGATTTTTTGTATTTCAGACAAAAAATTTCTTCTTTAATAACACGATTTGCCATAAATGGTTCATGAATTTTCATGTAATTATTTTTGAAAAATTCGTGGCAAATTCATGAGAATTTATGTTTAATATTCCTATTTTTGCCCATTCAAAACGATGCTCATGACCGCTTTCGATTTCTTCAATATCATCCGCTCCATTCCTAAGACCCTGCGCTTCAACCTGCATTATTTTCCGCTGAAGACAGCTTTGAAACTGCCTGTCGTGGTGTCGCATCGCACCTATCTGCGCGAGTTGCACGGTAAAGTGGAGCTTCCTGAGAAGGTGGAAACGGCAATGGTGAAAATTGGTTTCGGCGACGTGGGTCACTACGACCGCAAACGCTCACGTGGCATCTGGCAGGTGAGCGGCACGGTCAGCTTTGGCGGCAAGGCGAGCATCGGGCATGGCTCCAAACTCTCGGTGCGCGGTGACTTGAAACTCGGTGCAGGTTTCAACATGACAGCGGAAAGCACCATCGTCTGCGCCAAGGACATCCGTTTTGGCGACGACTGTCTGCTGAGTTGGGACATCCTCGTGATGGATACCGATGAGCATCCCTTGTATAATAGACACGAGACTGCGAGACGCGAGACGCGGGACTCCAGCGTTGTCCCGTGTCCCGAAGTCCCGTGTCCCGAGTCAAATGATACGGAAAACGAACGTATCAATCCCGACAAGCCCATCATTGTGGGCAACCATGTGTGGATTGGATGCAAGTGTGTGCTGCTGAAAGGTGCCGAGGTGCCTGACAATACAGTCATAGCAGCAGGTACATTACTAACTTCAACCTTCAACGGCGAGTATCAGGTGATTGGTGGCAACCCACCGTCCATCCTGAAACATGAGGTCCGCTGGGAACACTGATTTTTTGTCACAAAACTTACAAAACGTTCAAAACCATCTTTATAACGTGGGCGGCTCCACAACCGTGTCGCCGCCGGGAAGCAGCCGGTTGGCGTGCTTCCCAACGAAAACAAAAGGTTTTGCCAGTTTTGAAGGTTTTGTGAAGAAAAAAATCACAAAGCGTCAATCACCGTGCAGAGGTTCTCGAAGATTTGCGGGATTTCGCCCACGCCATTCACCGCATGCAGGTTGTTCTTGTCCTCGTAGAAGTCGAGCACAGGGCGTGTCTTGGCCTCATATTCCACAAAGCGGTGCTTGATGGAGTCGAGGTTGTCGTCGGCGCGACCACTGGTCTTGCCGCGCTCCAACATGCGTTCGATGAGCAGTTCCTCGGGCACTTCAAGGCTCAACACGCCTGTCAGCGACATGCCGAATTTCTCCATCATCTCGTCGAGGATTTCGGCTTGACGCACCGTGCGCGGATAGCCATCGAAGAGGAAGCCTGCCGAGTCCATGTTCTCGGAGAGTTTCTTTTCGATGATCTTGGCCACGATTTCGTCGGAGACGAGGTTGCCTTGGCTGATGATTTCCTTGACCTGCAAACCTAATTCACTCTCGGCGGCGATTTCCTCGCGCAGGATTTCACCGGTGGAGATATAGGTCAGGTTGTATTTCTCGCGCAGGAACTGTGACTGTGTTCCTTTGCCTGCCCCGGGAGGGCCGAATAGGATGATGTTTAGCATAGTGGTATTATTTAATTATGAATGCTGAATTATGAATGCTGAATTATGAATGCTGAATGTCGCAATGCGATGCAGGGCTTTGCCCCTCATTCAGCATTCATCATTCTGAATTCAGCATTTTTATTCGATGATTTTGTAAATGTCCGGTAAATTTCTCCCCTGTTGGTCATAGTCAAGCCCATACCCCACGATGAACTCGTTGCCGATGTCCATGCCTTTGTAGTCGATGGGGTAGGTGTATTGGAAGTTGTCGGGCTTGAAGAACAGCGTGGCGATGCGCACGTCGGCGGCCTTCAAGTCACGGAGTTTTTGTGTAGTGTAGCGCAAAGTGTGGCCTGTGTCGACGATGTCCTCCACGATGACCACATGGCGACCGTTCAAAGGATGGTCCAGACCGATGAGCTCGCGGACGACGTTGGTGGTCTCTGTGCCAGCGTATGACGACAGCTTGACAAAACTGATTTCGCATGGAATCGTCAGCCGCTTGAACAATTCAGAGGCGAACATGAAGGCGCCGTTGAGCACCACGAGAAACAGCGGATTCAAGTCTTCCAAGTCGCGGTTGATTTGGTCGGCCACGGTTTGGATGCTGGCCTCGATTTTCTCTTGGGGGATATACAGCCCAAATTCCTTGTCTAAAACTTTTACTGTTTTCATTTTCAAAGGATTGATGTGTTCTTGCCCTATGGTTAAGGCGACACAAATATACAAAATGCTTCGTTTGGGTCAAGCGCATTGGGAAAAAAACTACTTTTGCGGGAGTAATTCATCACAAAACTTTCAAAACAATGCAAAACTTCAATAATGAAAGGATGCGGCTCGGCAACCGCCTCGCCACCGGAAAGGAGCCGATTGGCGACTTTCCCAAGCAACAAAAAAGGTTTTGCAAGTTTTGACGGTTTTGTGATAAAAAACAGATAGTTATGACTCCAATTGTAAGCATCATCATGGGAAGCACCTCCGACCTTCCTGTTTTAGAAAAAGCCGCGCAGTTCTTCGACGAGATAGAAATTCCGTTTGAAATGAACGCCCTTAGCGCGCACCGCACGCCCCAAGAAGTGGAACAATTTGCCCGCGAAGCCCAAGGTCGTGGCATTAAAGTGATTATCGCCGCTGCGGGCATGGCCGCCGCCTTGCCAGGCGTGATTGCCGCCAACACCACCTTGCCAGTCATTGGCGTGCCGGTGAAAGGTATGCTCGATGGCCTCGACGCGATGTTATCCATTATCCAAATGCCTCCTGGAATTCCTGTGGCCACGGTGGGTGTGAACGGTGCTTTGAATGCCGCCATCCTTGCCGCTGAGATGCTGGCTTTAGGCGATGCGCAAATGGCCGCCAAAGTCGCCAATTACAAAGAAAATTTGAAGAACAAAATCACAAAGGCCAACGCAGAACTGAAAGAGGTGAAATACCAATTCAAGACGAATTGATTTTGGGTTGCAAAAAGTAGAGACGTTGCGCGCAACGTCTCTACCAAACCAAACCAACAAAAACCAAATTATTAAAAAAACGCTTAAACGTTGACTCGCTGATCAGCTGCCATACCGCGCTTTGTTCACGCATTGGCGGTCCTTCCCGATGGCTTTGCGGACAGCCTCTTCATCCATGCAGTCCATGATAGGCTTGTAAAAAAATCAAATATTTTCGATACACAAAACCATCCGGCAATAAGTATAATCGTTACACACAAAAGAATGAAATCTTTCTTGTCTTTTATTGTTTCTTTTATCTTTGTCATAAATTATTCCTGATTTTAATAGTTATTTCTAACACTGAACTTATTCTTCGTAATCATTACTTTAGAAAGAAATATCCGTCAGAAGTGAGCCATCGGAGCATTCAAGCCTTTACTTTACTCTTTTAATATCTTTTCGCGATAGCTTGCTCCGTCTTTCATGGTGATGCGCAACACGTAGACCCCGGAGGGCATCGCGCTCATGTCGATGCTTTCCAGACTGTTTGGCTTGGTGCCGACCAAACGGCCTGCAAGATCATAAAGTTCAACGCTCTCAGGCTTGGAGCCGTCATCGAAGCGGAGGCTTAGCTGGTCTTTCACGGGGTTGGGGGAGAAGGTGAAGGGTCGTTCTGTCATCGCCGTTTCTGGGGCGACGTCGTAGCCATCGTGGATGATGAACAAATGGAGCTCGTTGCCGCTGTATCCATAAGTGGTGGCAAAAGCTATGGCCACATCGCCGTTCTGCAGCACTTTTACGCACTTGCCGTAGGCGAAGTTGTATTGTCCTCCGGGTAAAACGATGTTCCATAGGATATTCAAGTCGTTGTCCAAACATGCCAGCCCGACCGCTTGGCTGTAACTATATGGCATAGTGTTATATGCATGGAATATGGTGTTGTCGTCGGTCACTACGGTCTCGATGGGATTTCCATACCCAATAGGTGAAGAAGACTCCAATCTGGCTGTGGCCAAAATATTGTGGTCCATGTCGTACTTGACCAACGAGGTCTCAAATCGGTTGTCGGGATAGTGGATTTGTGCGGCCATGAGGTAGGTTTCTTTGAAGGTGCTCTTTTCGAAAAGGATGAGGTGTTCGTCTCCGACCCAATCATAATAAGTGTCTTCCGCCACATAATCGTACACGATGGTGTTGGTTAGATTGAGGTCTTCGTCAAAGAAGTAGATGTAAAGAGGCCAGGGATGGCTGTCATTGGTTCCGATGTAACCGCCCAATTTGTAGTAACATAAAGGTGCTTCGTCGAAGACCCTGAAACTCTGATCCCAATAGGCCAAAGCAGTATCGGATGGATGCATGTTTGACCAGTTGGAAGGGAGCAACTCGTCGGTTTCATTTTCGGTGATGATGGTGCCGTCGAGGCCGATGCGCACGAGGTGGAACATGCCTCCGTTTGCCCAATAGTCAATGATTTCGAAGTCTGTCCAATAAGTAAGGATGAAATTGTCATGAGGGTCAAGGATGGCGTCTTCTAATGCCCATGGATTTGAATCGTAGTCTACACCGACCATGATAGGCACCAAAATCTCGTTGGTCACATTGAGGTCAGCATCAATAAAGGTCATTCTGAAGCTGAGTGTGCTGTCGACTTCATCCCAAAGGTAACTCGGGACGACAAAGCTATCGGTCTCCCCGTTAATGCCCCAGAGGTTCCATCCGTAATCGAATTGTACCGAGTCTATCAGTTGGCCTTCTGTCGTGGTTTTGCAGATTAGAAATCCATGTTCTTCGTAATCGCTACTATAGAAAGAAATACCCGTCAGAAGGGAACCATCGGAGCATTCGATGATGTCGGTATCCGAAAACAGTTTTCCGTTTTGAAGCGTGAACTCGCTGACGATTTCCTGTCCGTAACTCGTGATGTAGGCGGCCATCAGCAGGCCGGAAATAATAATGGTGTAAAGTTTTGTCTTCATAGCTTTTGTTATTTAAGGGTTTGTAATTTCGTCTTCGTCTTCTTCATATTGGGGCGGCTCTCACACCGCCCCAATAAGAACAAACTAAAATCAAATCATTATGAGAAAAAGCACTTACTGTCAAAAATGTTTCATGTTGTCATTTTATTGGCCTAAACCCCGATTTTATTATTTGTTTTAATTGAAAATATTCCGTTTTAGTCTGTATTTTTGATGTTTCACAATGCAAATATACAACGTGGAAAAATTTTGTCAAGCTATTTTTTCAATTATTTTTCATCATGCGGTCTAAGCCATTGTGTGCCAAAAAGAAAGAATTTGCACATTCTTGAAACGAAATCCATTTTATCTTATTTTATTCCGTTTTAATTGATAATTTTCCTATTTAAACGGAATAATTCCAAAATCGGTATATGGGGACAAAACAGTAAAGACGGTGCATGCACCGTCTCTACAAACCAATCAAATCAAATCATTAAATATATGAAGAATTACAGTCTTTTCGTTTGATAGGTACTGTTTTAATAAACCACCACTTTCCTCGTCGCAGAAACGTTGCCATCGGTCACCTGCAAGAGATATAGGCCTTCAGGCAGCGTGATGATTCGCTGTTTCTCAATCGTGGTTTCCATGACCTTCTGGCCGAGCAGATTGGTGACAGTCAGCAGGCCATTGCCTTCCACGGTGAAACTGCTCTTGGCGGGGTTGGGATAGACATTCATCGTCGCGGCCATCGTTTCGGGAATGGACAAATGGAAGCTCTCAAGGAGGGGATAGCCGTCGTTGACATTGCTTTGGTCATAGCCCCAGACATCCGTATCTTTGTTCAGAACGGCAACGAAGGCCTCGTCGCGCATCTCAACGTCGCTCATGGCTTCCCCGATACCTTCACTGCCACAAGTATTGAGGTAGTAAATGTTGTCCGCTGTGCCGATGAAGTTACTGGAACCGATGGCTCCGCCGGCCTCACCCTCGCTATTGGCAATGTCGCCCGCGTTGTAACAGTTTTTCACCGTTCCCTTGATGACAAAGCCGCCAATGCCACCTGTATTTTGCGCGTTTCCACCGACTTGCCCTAGATTGTAGCAATTCTCGATGGTCACATCCCTTGTGGTGGATCCGATGATGCCTCCGCAGCCGCCACTATAAGCAACCACCTTGCCTGTGTTGAAACACTCGGTGATTTCTTTGGTCAACATGCCTGCAATGCCACCTGCTGACAGGTTGCCTTTGAGATAGCCTGTGTTATAGCATTGGATTACCTTGCCTGAACCATGACCCAAAATGCCGCCAACGTAATCACCAGAGATGTCGACACCATTCGTGCAGTTTGAAATCAAAGTGTTGTATTTGCATTGTCCGACGATGCCACCGCCATATACAACGTTCTGGATATAGCCGCTTTCAACGCTGACGTTTTTGATTTCGCATGGCTCTTCTGCTGAACCAAACAACCCTCCGAAGGAACTGTCTTTAATGTACAGATTATAGATTTTATGGTTACCGCCATCGAAATGACCCCTGAAACTGTTGTTGGGAACACTATAATCGATTACCCTTTCGCAACCGTCTTCGTAGAAATAGTTGTTGCCCAACCCAATGGGTACCCAAAGCTGGTCTTCGCTACCGTTCAAGTCGATATCGGTGGTCAGTTCGAAGTACAGGTCTTTCGTCTCGAACCCCGTGTTGACCATATAGGAAAGGAAGGCCAAGTTTTCGGCAGACTCAATCAGATAAGGGCTGCTTTCGGTGCCTTCACCCCGGGTCCATAGTTTTCTGCTGCCGTTCCAAACGCTGGTTTGGGCTTCAGCCATGAAGCACGTCATAGCGAGCATCATTATGATGTATAACTTTTTCATATTGTTTGTTTTCAAAAGGTTAGACAATAGTGTTATTTTGAAAGGCCGTTGTTGAACAGCGTTTGGATATGGTCGATGAATTCGCTTTTACGTTCCATGGCCGACAGGCTCTCGTTTTTCCAGATGGTAATCATCGCATAGTCCACTTCCTGCGTGGTGCTTGCCGAGAAACTAAACGGTCCTATCATGGCCAAACCTCTTCTGTCATTAGGGGCGTTACCACACTGCTCTTCTGTCCAATATACGCCGTTGGTACCGTAGCCTTCAGGCTGGATACCGTTAGTACCTATGTTGTCAGGGTCGCTGTCGCCAGGGAACATATATTTGCAGGGAAGGTCGAGTGTGCCGGTGCTGTAACCATCGCCGCCGTAAAGTATGGGCTGTCCGTTCTTCCATAGGCCTTGCATGTAATTATAGTAATCTTCCGGTTCGTTTGGGTCACCATTTATACCACTGTAATTGTTGTGGTACATGAATCCTGTCATGCCTAAGCGCTCATTGGCATCTGTATAAGGTCCAGCCAATACGGTAAGCACCTGGACAGGCGGGTTGTCGCCGTAGGCGTTTGGCTCGTTATAGCCGTCTAATGGAAAACCATTATAGCCAAAGCAGGAATTGCGTTGCACATCGCAACCGACATAATCGTCCCAGCCATAGCCGATATCCCAATCCGTCCAGAGGCCGAGATACACATCATGATAATTGCTGTTTGACCTGTTGTAAAACTTGTAATTGACAAACACCGTGTTGTTCAGGGCTTCATCGTCGGGAGCATCATAGGCATACACCATGGCATGAACCTCAAGGCCAATCTTTTTGCCGTATGATTCTCCATGTTCCATAAAACTGTCGTTGAAGATGAAGAACAGGCACTGGTCGCCTTTGATGTCGGGGTAGTCGCCTGCCTCAGGGTTGTAGTGTCCGTTACCGTCTACATCGATGAAAGGAGCGAGGTTTTGTGCATAGTCACCTTCGCCGTTGGCGGGCCAAGTGAGAATGTCTTCGGGTGCTTCATAGTTCGTCTCGCCATGATGGGCAATGAAATGGTCAATCTCTTCGCGAGTGAGGTTCCAAATGTGATGATACTTTAGGGTTGTCATCAGGTCGACGGTGGCATCGGTTGTCTTGAGTGGTCCCGACCAATAGTCTTTCCCTACTTGGCCGAAACGGTAAGCTGCCAAATGGAGGTTATCGTCGGCATCGAGGCCGCCAAACCACAGTGAGTGCTGGAAAATGGTCTGCTTGCCACTGCCTGCAGGCACTTCCCAAGTCGGGCATGGATAGACTCCCAACTCATTCTCCTGTTGTGAAATCATGTAGGAACCGTCACCGAGGATGGTTGCATTGACATTGTTGGTCGCGCAGTGCGAGATGGGTGGCAGCTGAGCTATGGATGCAAAGGCGAAGCTGCTGAATAGAATAATGAGTAGAATTCCTTTTTTCATAGCGTTTTTTATTAAAGGTTGAAATTTCAAATCGAATTTTTCCGTTTCAGTATTTTAATATGACATTTCATAGTGCAAAATTACATACTGTAATAGTTTTGTCAAGGAAAAATTTTGACTATTTTTCAATATGTAGTTTAAATCGTTATTTTTCAATATGAAAAAATCAGGTAAGCCTCATTGTGAGACCCGAATCATCATTAGGCCGTCTCGGATGGGCAGCAGCACATTTTCCACCCTTGGGTCGTTTTGCACGATGTCATTGAAGGCGATGAGGGCCTGCGTGTCACGCTCTTTGGTTTGAGCATTAAGCACCTTGCCGTCCCAAAGCACATTGTCGGCGAGGATGAAGCCGCCTGGGCGCACTTTTTCCATCACCATATTATAATAGGTGGGATAGCTCACTTTGTCGGCATCGATAAAGACGAGGTCAAAGGTCTTGTTCAAAGCGGGAATCACCGTTTTGGCATCGCCGAAGATGAGTTCGATTTTCTCTGCGACCTGCGCTTTGGCGAAATAATGCCGCAAGGTGCCTTCATATTCCCTATTCGCCTCAATGGTGACGAGTTTTCCGCTTTCGGGCAACCCGCGTGCGATGCAGATGGCGGCATAACCTGTGTAAGTGCCGATTTCCAACACACGCCGTGGTTTCAGCATCTGACAGAGGAATTGGAGGAATTTACCTTGCACTGGCCCCGACATCATGCGCGGGTTCATCTCATGCAGGTAGGTATGGCGATACAACTCCTGCAATACGGCGTCAGGCGCGGTGGCATGGGCTTCGAGGTATTCCTCTAATTGGTAAGGGTCTGTCATAATTATGTCGTTATGTCTGCCACGGTGCTTCGACAGGCTCAGCAACCGTTTGCTCAATTGCCTTTAAAAACGATTTGGCTCAGTTGTTTCTTGTCGAAAACGCGGTTGGCCACCTCCAAAATGTCGTCTGCCGTGACGGCTTCCACCTTGCGGATGATGTCGTCCATGTATTCAATCGGCTCGCCCATGATGAGCGAACGTGTCGCGCTCAGCAACTCGTTCATGCCGCTTTCGTAGCTCAAGGCGACTTGGCCGATGAGTTGCTGCTTGGCGTGGTGCAGTTGTAGGGTACCTAACTTTTGTGTGCAGAGCTTGTCCAATTCCTTGTGAACCAGTTCTATGGCGCGTTCCAACGAATCAGGGTCAACGCCCATGTAGACATTGATGAGGCCGACATCGGAGTAGGCGGTGTATTGCGACTCGATGCTGTAGGCAAAACCGTACTTTTCGCGGATGTTCAAGCCAAGACGCGAGCTCATGGCCGGACCGCCAAGCACATTGTTGAGCATCACGATGGGCATCCGCAGCGGACTGCTGAACTCGGGTGCGAGGCCACCAATGATGCAGTGGCTGAGGTGGTTGTTTCGGGTCTCAGTGCGGTTTTCGGGCTTGTAGCCTTTGAAAACTTCGCGTTTTTTATTAATAAGGTGTGCCGATTGGTTGCCAAAATAGGTCATGGCCATGTGTTCCAATTCCTTGAAACTAATGTCGCCGGTGGAGGCCAAAATCATCTGGTCGGTGCTGTAGTTGTGCGTCATGAAGTCGAGGATGTCCTGGCGATGGAAACCTTTTACCAACTCAGTGGTGCCCAAAATGTTGCGTGAAAGCGGATGCCCTTTGAAGACCATCTCCTCAAACAAATCGTAGATTTCGTCTGACGGTGAATCCAAATAGGAATTGATTTCGTCCAAAATGACTTCCTTTTCCTTGGCCAACTCGTTTTCGGGGAAGGTGGAACGGAAGGCGATGTCGGCGAAGAGGTCGAGGCTGCGCTTGTAGTGTTGCTTCAGGAAGGTAGCCTGGATGCAGGTTTCTTCCTTGGTGGTGAAGGCGTTGAGGTCACCGCCCACGTTGTCCAAACAGCTCAAGATGTGATAAGCCTTGCGGTTTTGTGTGCCTTTGAAGATGGTGTGCTCCACGAAATGGGCGAGGCCGTTCTCGTGCGGCAACTCGTCGCGGGTGCCAGTCTCCACCATCAGCACCAAATGCGCGATTTCACCTTGTTTTTCTTTATGTATCAGCCTGATGCCGTTCGGAAGAACAGCCTCTGTAAATTTCCTTTCCGCCATGATTTCAAAATTGGGCTGCAAAGATAGCAAATCCTGATGAGTGGTCGTAATGCGTCAAACAATATTCTAAAACGGAAAAAATTTGATTAAAACAACATTTTTTGCTTGTAAAATTAAAAAATTTCCTATTTTTGTCCCTTACAAACGAACCCTAAATATATGAAAGCCATGAAAAAGTTTACACTATTGCTGCTGTCTCTCTTTTTTGTTTCAGGCTATGCCCAGACTGTCATCGACCCGCTTTTGCGAGAAGAGATGACCCGCCGTAACGAAAACGAGCCCATTGAAGTCATTGTCATTATGAAGTCACAATACGACCGCGAGCAACTCAATCGTCAGGCCGAGTATTTCGTCAGTCGTGCCGAACGCCGTGAGTTTGTGGTCAATGAATTGAAGGAATTTGCAGAAGTTTCACAATATGACCTGAAACATACCCTTTCTGAAATGGAACGCAGCGGCATGGTTTCGGCTCCAATCACCCTTTGGATTTCTAACGCCTTGTATTTCAACGCCACCAAGTCAGCTATCCAAGACCTTGCGCAACGCAATGACATCGGGATAATCGGCTATGCCGTCCAACGTTGTTGCCTCCCTGACGGAGAAGAAGTGAGTCCGGCCACCGACCTGCGCGAAATCACGCCGAATGTCCTTCAAGTTCGTGCCAACCAGGTTTGGGACATGGGCTATAAAGGCGAAGGTGTCGTGGTGGCACTCATTGATTCGGGTGTCAATTACCGTCATGTGGATGTGGCCGACCACCTTTGGGACGGTGGTGAGGAATTTCCCAATCACGGCTACGATGTGTTCACTCACGACGACGATCCCATGGATGAGCACGGCCACGGTTCGCATTGTGCGGGCATTATTTGTGGTGACGGCACCGCAGGCTATCAGACCGGTATGGCACCTGAGGCAAGGCTGATGTGTGTGAAGTGTGCGAACTCCAATTGTTTTTGTAATGCTGCCAATATGGTGGAAGGCATACAATGGGCGGTTGATCATGGTTGTGACCTGTTCAGCATGTCGTTAGGACTCTTAAATACGAGCCTTTCTGAACGTGAGCTGTTGCGTGGCGCTTGTGAGGCTACTTTGGACGCTGGCGTGGTGGCCGCCATTGCAGCAGGTAACGAAGGCCATAAGTTAGATGAGTATCCTATTCCTCGCAATGTGCGCGTGCCAGGCTCTTGTCCTCCTCCTTATTTGGATGAAGTTCAATCCCAAAACCCAGGTGGAAAGAGTTGTACCGTATGTGTCGGTGCAGTCGATTACAACGACAGTGCCGCTTATTTCACCTCGCATGGCCCTGTGACGTGGAAAACTGCGGGGATAGGTACGGCCAATTATTTCGACTATCCCTACGAAGATGGCAACATCTCAAAATTTGGCTTGATTCGTCCCGATGTGTGTGCCCCGGGCGTGGATGTCACGTCGTTGAACTATCTCGGCAATAACGGATACATCAACATGAGCGGCACTTCGATGGCTACGCCCTGTGTGGCGGGATGTATGGCCCTCATGCTGGGCAAAAACAACGATTTGACACCTTCTGAGGTTTGTCGGTTACTTGAAGAGACGGCGGTTCCGCTTGCAGAAGGCAAGAGCAACATCTTTGGCTTTGGCCGTGTGGATGCCTTGGCGGCCATCGAAGCCATTCCCATGGGTGGCATCAGGTACCAAGGTTTTGCTGTCAACGACACTTTGGGAAACAATAACCATAAGCTCAATCCTGGCGAGTCGGTCACCCTGTCGCTTATGCTCAACAACATCTCCGATACGCTTGTCAGTGGCGTTTCGGCGGTCATGATGATGGAGGACGAGCATGTCACAGTTACCCAAGATACCATCGTTTTCCCTGATTTTGCCGCCAATGAGACGATTACCGTCGATGATGCCTTTGCTTTTTCGGTTGACGGCGAGGCGTCGGCGTATCAGAAAATCAGGTTCCGCATCAAGTTGTTTGTTGATGGTGAATTGATTGGGGCATATACCGATAATGTTGTCGTGCATGAATACCAGTTGGAATACGGTACGGTTGCCATTCTCAACGACCCCAACAACGATGGTTTTCTCAACCCGAGCGAGACCGCTGATTTACGTATCATGGTCGATAACGTGGGCAATGAAATAGCTCCCATGGTGAGGGGCACCTTGTCGACAAACAGTCCATGGCTCACTTTGAACGAAATCGAAAAGTCGTTCAGCACGATTGGTGCCGAGATGATGGGTTATGCTGACTTCAATGTCACTCTTGATGCTGCCGCCACTGATGTTGTGCTCATTCCTTTCAGTCTTGACCTTGTGGATGCCGATGGAAGGCACACTGTGCTGACTTTCAACTACAAAAACGCCTGCAAAATCATTTTCACCTTGCGTGATTTCTTCAATGATGGCTGGGAGGACAACTATCTGAACGTGGAATACTCCGACGGTACGCCAACCGAGCAGATGACCATGGAGAACGGTAGTCTTGTCACTTACACGCGCGATGTGGCCTTCACTTCCACGGTTGCGCTTTCTTGGCACAATGGCGATTGGACTCAGGAATGCAGCTTTGAAGTCGCATACGAGGATGGTACGGTCATCTACCAAAACACAGGAGGCTTCAGCGGCACTGTGACCTTCACCGTCAATTGCAGGGGTGGCTACAATGTGCCTGAATTTTGTGAGCCGGTTCGTAATTTGAACTATTCGACGGATGGCCATCAGGTTGTGCTCTTTTGGGATGCGCCTGAAAATGGCTCGCCGACGGCTTACGAGGTGTATCGTGGAATGCTGTTGTTAGAGACGACTTCTGAATTGACGGTGACCGATACCGTTGAGGAAGGCTATTATGATTACTGCGTCAATACCATTTATGGGGATTGTCAGAGCGAATATGCCTGCAAAGAAGTAAGCGTGCATTACGCGACTTCCGAAAACCAGCTCGTCGAAGTGAATGTTTTCCCCAATCCTTCTTCTGGTCAGGTGACTGTCCAATGTGCTGAAATGAAGCAAGTTGAAGTATTCTCCGTTGATGGCCGTTTGGTGCAAAGCATCCAGATGGAGGGCGATGTCTGTCAGCTCGAAGGCTTAAAAAGCGGTGTCTATGTGGTTCGCATCCTGAAAGGCGACGAGACATTGGTGCGCAGGTTGATTATGCAATGAGATGATTTGATTGGTTTTCAAAAATATTGCTATTTTTGCAACTTGAAAATCAAATCTTTTATCCTATGAAAAAACTGTTATCCCTTTTCCTGATGGCGATTTTCTGCATGGCAGGCTACGCCCAGGCTGTCATTGACCCGCTGCTGAGCGAAGAGATGGGTCGCCGCAACGATGATGAACAAATCAAAGTCATCGTTCTTATGAAATCGCAATACGACCGAACACAACTCAACCGTCGTGCGGACTGGTATGTCACCAAAGCCGAACGCCGCGAGTTCGTTGTCAATGAGTTGAAGGAATTTACTGCTGCCTCGCAGTATGACCTTCGTCATGCGCTTTCTGAAATGGAACGCAATGGCATGGTATCGTCGCCCACCGTTTTGTGGATAGCGAATGCCTTGTATTTCGATGCCACCAAGACAGCCATTCAAGACTTGGCGCGTCGCAACGACATCGAAATTATCGGCTATGCCATGGAACACAACTGGATTCCCGATGGAGAAGAGGCTGCTCCTGCTTCAGGAACGCGCGAAATCACCCCGAACGTGACCCAAGTTCATGCCGACCAAGTGTGGGCATTGGGCTATACTGGTGAAGGCGTGGTGGTGGCTGTCATCGATACAGGTGTCAACTACAATCACATAGACTTGGCCGACCACCTCTGGGACGGTGGAAGTGATTTCCCGCATCACGGCTGGGATGTCTTTAACCACGACAACGACCCGATGGACGACCACGGTCACGGCTCGCACTGCTCTGGAACCGTATTGGGCGACGGCACGGCTGGTTCACAGACAGGTATGGCACCCAATGCCACGCTGATGTGCGTCAAGTGCATAGGCTCAGATGGTAATGGCGGTGCCCAAAACATTTCAGAAGGCATCCAATGGGCTGTGGAGCATGGCTGCGATATGTTCAGCATGTCGTTAGGCTTGCCTAATTCAAGCATCCCTGACCGTACCTTGTTGCGTCATACTTGCGAGGCTGCCTTGGATGCTGGCGTTGTGGCGGCCATAGCTGCGGGCAATGAAGGTAGCAGCCAATGGCAATATCCTATTCCCAATAACGTGCGTGTGCCAGGCAGTTGTCCTCCGCCTTATATGGACGAAGTGCAGGGTGCGAACTCAGGCGATTTGACCTGCTCGGTCTGCGTGGGTGCCGTTGACTACAACGATGCTGCTGCTTATTTCTCTTCGCGTGGTCCTGTCACTTGGCAGAATACTGAGTTTGGCGATTATCCATACGAACCTGGCATTGGCCTCATCCGTCCTGATGTGTGCGCGCCTGGTGTCGACATCAAGTCATTGAATTATGCCACCAATTCGGGCTATACCACCATGAGTGGCACCTCAATGGCCACACCTTGCGTGGCAGGTTGTATGGCCTTGATGCTGAGCAAAGACATCAATCTTACGCCTTCCGAAGTCTGCCGAATCCTTGAAGAAACGGCTGTTCCTTTGGCGCAAGGCAAGAGCAACACATACGGCTTCGGTCGTGTGGATGTGCTGGCCGCTATGGAAGCCATCCAATTGGGAGCTATTAAATATAGTGATTTCGCCATCAATGATCCTGAGGGCAACAACAATCACAAACTCAATCCTGGTGAGTCGGTTTTGATGGACTTGACAATGGAAAACATCACCGATGAGCCTGTGAGTAACGTCTCCATTGTGTTGAGCACCGAGGATGCCAATGTCACTATCACCGACAACACGGTTGACATTCCGACTTTTGCCGCCAACGAGACCCTAACCGTTGAAAACGCCTTTGCTTTCACTGCCAACGAGAATGTTCCTGCCAACGAAAAGATACGCTTCAACCTTGAAGTCTCCGTCAACGGAGAAGTGACTGGCAACTTCAATGTCAATGTGATGGTTTACGGTTACAGACTGGAATATGGCACCACTGTTGTGTTGAACGACGACAACGGCGATGGCCTCCTCAATCCGGGCGAGAACGCCGACCTTCGCATCTTGATTGATAATAGGGGTAATGAGTTGGCCCAAATGGTGACAGGCACCTTGTCGACCGAATATGCGTTGGTCACCTTGAACGAAAACGAGAAGAGTTTCGGCACGATTGGCGCGGAATTAATGGGTTACGCCGACTTCAACGTGACCTTAGATGCTGCTGCCCACGCCGACTTCACCATCCCCTTCACCCTCGACCTTGTGGATGCCAATGGCCGCCATACCGAGCTGAATTTCAACTATAAAAATGCCTGCAATGTCATCTTTAACTTGTACGATTCCTACGGAGACGGTTGGCAGGGCAACTATCTCACCATCGTGTATTCCGATGGCACGCCTACGGAACAGATGACGCTTGATAATGGTAGCTCGATTACTTACACCCGAGTCTTGGCTTCTAATTCCACCATCTCACTCACATGGCACAACGGACAATGGACGCAAGAATGCAGCTTCGAAATCACCTATGAGGATGGCACGGTCATCTATCAGAACGAAGGAGGCTTCAGTGGTACCCAGACCTTTACCATTAACTGCACTGGCGGCGGCGGTAGCGCACCTGAGTTCTGTGCCCCGATTCGCAACCTTGCCTACGAATTGGATGGACAAGATGTGATTCTGACATGGGAAGCCCCTGAAAACGGTACGCCGGCATGGTATGAGGTGTATCGCGAGACCGAGTTGTTGGATTTGGTCGAGGAATTGACCTTTAGGGATTTTAATGTTGATGAAGGTTTCTATAACTACTGCGTCTATGCCGCCTACGACGGCTGCCAAAGCGAATATGTCTGTATTGAGGCGGAAGTGACGCTGTGCGGCCCCGTGCAGAATTTGGCTTACACTTTGAATGACGACCTGTTGCTCAATCTCACTTGGAATGCTCCCGAAAACCCGGATGGATTGGTTGAGTATCAGGTCTACATGGACGATGAACTGTTGGGCTCGACTAACGAATTAAGCTACGCTTTCACCATCCCAACAGGTGAGCACGACCTTTCGGTAAATGCTGTCTTCGAGGAATGTGAAAAAGATGCCTTCATACATATCTGCATCCTTGATGCGGTTGAAAACTTGTCATACACATTGGAGGGAAATATTGCTACTGTGACTTGGGATTCCATTGAAGGTATCAGTCAATATTGGGTGGAGGTCAATAATCAGGTTGGTCCTTACATTGAGGGGACACAATACATCTTCGAGATGGAAAGTGGCTTGACTTCGGTTAAGGTGACTCCTGTGACCGAAACTTGCTATACGATTGATGCCGAATTAGAAATCTGTTACTGCAAACCAGTCGAAAACTTAGGTTATATGGCGATGGTTGATATGGTTACGGTTAAGTTTGGATGGCTTCCGTCTCCCGATGCGGAGTATTACGAGGTCAGTTTCAATGGCGATGTCACTCAAACCACAGATTCTAATATCGCCTATGAGGTTAGAGTGGGGGAGAATACAATTTGCGTGACGGCGCATTCTGTTTATGGCTGTGATTCTGAGCCAGTTTGTTATACACTCCCTGTTTGTGAACCTGTTTCCGGTTTTGATTATGTTTTCGAAGGCAATGAGGTGACGGTTACTTGGGATGGCCCTGAAGTGGGGAATGACCTTGTATTGGATGGTGAGCATCAAGATAGTTTTGGAACGAGTTTTTCAAGATGGTTGGGAAATGGCTCTCATACGATTGTCGTGTTCCCTGATCAAGGAGGGTTGTGTCTGACATTGCCTGCTCAGTTTACTTTTGAAGTTACCAACGTGGCTCCCGAAATCCGCATCACGGATGTGCATGAAGGCTATATCGCAATGGCTTGGACTGAGGTGGATGGAGCCATCGCATACAATCTCTACCGCGACGGTGAATTGCTTGCCGAGTACCTCATCGAAACCATGTACAACGACATCGAGATGGCCATCGATGCGCAGCACTGCTATGCCGTAACTTCGGTCTTCGAGAAAGGCATCTCCGATTTGGGCGAGGCCGCTTGCGCCAACTATTTCACTGGCCTCAATGAAGCTGACGATAATGTCGCCATCTTCCCCAACCCGACCACCGATAAGGTGACTATCCAATGTGTCGGCATGACCCTGATTGAGGTCTATTCCGCCGAGGGTAAGTTGGTCAGACGTATCGAAGTCAATGAGGATGACTGTCAGTTGGATGGTCTCGAAAACGGTATTTACAACGTCCGTATTTTGAGAGGCAATGACATCTTTGTCCGCAGAATAATAAAAACACACTAATTTCGTTTGTATCGAAAAAGAAAAACCATGCGCAAAATCTTAATCTCTTTGCTTCTTCTGGCAGGTGTGGCGTTGCAAGCCCAAATGCCGAAAGACATCATGAAGAACTCCATCCCTGTGGCCATGATTCAGGCGACTTACGCCTTCCATATTCCAGGCATGGACACCAAAGTACAGTACGGCATCAGCCACAATGTGGGCGGCAGCTTTGTCTACAAGACCGAATCCAATTGGCTGTTAACGGCCAATGCCAACTATATTTTTGGTGGCCGTGTCAAGGGCGACCGAATTGAGGTTTTAGGCGAAGGCATCACCACGGTCGATGGCGAAATTATTGGTGGTAGCGGCAACATGGTTGGACTTTTGATAGAGCAACGTGGTTTCCATTTTCAGGCCGAGGCGGGCAAGCTGTTTCCGCTGGGGCCCAATCCTAACAGCGGCATTTTCGTGCAGGCTGGCGCGGGCTATCTGCGGAACAGGATGCGTATCGACTACCAGAAGACGTTGCAAAATCCGGCTTATCCGGTGGACGGCGACTATGAATTCGGCTACGACCACATGCGTGGCGGTCCAGCGTTGCATCTTGAGACAGGTTATCTGTTGCTCAACGACACCCGACTCTTCAACTTCTCAGTTTCGTTGGAAGTCACTTACGCCCGCACCCGCGAGTTGCGCGAATATGACTTCCGCGTCTTCACCAATCCCGAGACAGGGCTGATGGAACCTGTGGGCAAGACTGACCCGAACAAGCGCTACAACGATTTGTATTACGGCATCCGTGTCACATGGAACATCCCGATGTACCAGCGTCAGCCGGAAGAGTTTTATTATGATTAAGGTGTGCTGATACTGTTTACCATAGGTGTCTTGCTCTATACCCTTGGCGTGCGGGTGGCGGCATGGCTCGGCGATGCCAAGGCCAAACAATGGGTTGAAGGGCGCAAAAAGCAAGGGCCCTTGATCTTGTCGTTAAGGAGAGTGTTTCGAAAAGCTCAACGTCCTGAAAAAGCTAAGGTCCCTGAGCCTGTCGAAGGGCCGACTGCCCAAGTTGAATCAGATAGGACGGTCCTTCGACAAGCTCAGGAACCTGATTTTGAATGGATTTGGTTCCACGCTGCCTCACTCGGTGAGTTTGAGCAGGGTAGGCCAGTGATTGAGGCCATCAAGCAACGTCATCCCCAGTTCAAGGTTTCGTTGACGTTTTTCTCGCCTTCGGGCTATGAGATTCGGAAGAACTATCCATTGGCCGACGAAGTCATGTATCTTCCCATCGACACGCCTCGCAACGCAGCCGAATGGGTGCAACGCCATCATTTTGTGGCGGCTTTTTTCATTAAGTACGAATTCTGGTTCAATTATATGCGGGCGTTGGATAAGGCCGGCATTCCCTTGTTCTACATCTCCCTTATCTTGAAACCCGATTCGTATTTCTTCCGTAGCTATGGCTCGTGGTTCCGCAAGCAGTTGAAAACGGTGCGCCATTTCTTTGTGCAGGACGAAACCACGGCTGAGCTGCTGAAACAGTACGGCATGGAAAACGTCACGGTGTGCGGTGACACGCGCTTCGACCGTGTGGCGACCATTGCAAGGCAGGCCAAGTCTTTCCCCGAAATCGAACACTTCATCGGGGGACGGAAGTGTATTATCGCAGGCAGCACATGGCCACCCGACGAAAAGCTCTTACTCAGCTTCTATCCCCAATTGCCCGACGATTATTGCCTTATCATCGCCCCGCATGACATTTCCGAGACGCACGTGTCACAAATCAAAGCGATGTTCCCCGAAGCGCAATGCTATACGGAATTGGATAAGAATCAATCGCTAAGGTCGTTGAGCCTGTCGAAACGCCAACCATCGAGGATAATGGTCATTAATACTATAGGCATCCTTTCCCAACTCTATCAATATGCGAGGTTTGTCTATATCGGTGGCGGCTTCGGCGTGAATATCCATAACATTCAGGAACCGGTCACGTTTGGCTGTCCTGTCGTGTTTGGACCCAAGTACGAGAGTTTCAAGGAGGCGGTGGATTTGGTGGCCTTGCAGGGTGCGTTTTCTGTGAAGGATGCAGCGGAATTGGAGGCCATTTTTACTCGTCTGCTCACGGATGAACAGTTTTATGAATCGGCCTCAGCGACATGCCTGAACTACCTGAAAAGTCAGTTGGGCGCGACGGAAATTATCGTAAAAGGCTTCGAAAAAGCACTTTTTTAGTAAAAAAACACGATTTTTTTTGGTTTGTTGAAATTAATGACTACTTTTGAAGTCTGATTTCCCGTTGAAATTCAGCTATGTAAAACTTTTGATTATGCAAGACACCTCTACTATCTATCAGCCTATTCGTCTCGGATTAACTCATGGAGACCTCAATGGTATCGGTTATGAAATCATTTTGAAGGCCTTCGCCGATGTAAGAATGCTCGAAACGATTACGCCTGTCTTGTATGGACAATCAAAAGCGTATTCTTACTACAAGAAGAATTTCGGCATGGAGTCAGCCAATTATTCCTTGATTCGCGATGTGCGTCAGGCCTTCGCGAAGAAGTTAAACATCATCAATATCGTCGAGAACGAGTTGAAGATTGAGCCGGGTCATGCCACTGAGGTTTCGATGGGCATGTCGGTGCTGTCGATGAAAAAGGCGGTTGAGGATTTGCAGAACAAGAACATCGAGGCTTTGGTGATGGCTCCCGACAGTCGTGTGGTGGCGAAGAGCAACCGCGATTTCCTCTTGTCTTTTTATAAGGAGGCTGACCCTTTGCGCATTTTGGTAAGCGACACGATGCGCGTAGGCTTGGCTACCGACGATATGCCGATAGGTGAGGCCTTGGCCCAAATCGACATCCGTTTCCTTGTTGGCAAACTGACCACCTTGTCGCAGGCCTTGAAGACGGACTTTGGCCTCAACGCGCCGAAGATTGCCGTGATGGGCATCAATCCGCATTCAGGCTCCACACCCATTGGTGACGACGAAAAAGTGGTCAAGGCGATTGGCGACGCGCAAAAGAAAGGACTTTTGGCTTTTGGACCGTTCTCGGCTACACAGTTGTTTGTCACAGGTTTGTGGAAGAAATACGATGCCGTTTTGGCCATGCATTACGAACAGGGTGTGCTTCCTTATCGGATGATGTCCTACGATGGCTGGACAAGCTATTGGGCGGGGCTGCCTGTGGTTTGCACTGAGCCATTGCATGGGCCCGCATTCGAAATCGCCAATACGAATCAAGCCGTGCCCGATTCCTATAGAAAGGCCGTTTTCCTGGCTATGGATGTGGCAAACCACCGCAATGAGCAATGAAAAAAGGAGACCGAAAGGCCTCCTTTTTTCATATCAAATGTCAAACTGATTTATTTCACAATGAACTTCTGAGTGTCAGAACCAGCGCTGATGAAGTAGATACCAGCGTTCAGGTTGCTGATGTTGATGCTGTTGGCACCAGCGTGACCTTCAACGTTCATCACGTTCTGACCCATGATGTTGTAAATCACGATGTCAGCGTTCTGGCTGAGGGTGACATTGAGTTGCTCAACGGCGGGGTTAGGATAGACGCTCATGTGGGTGTTGTGGCTCACTTCCTCCACACCGACACCAGCATCTGGGAAGAGGTCGTTCAGTTCGAAGGTCAGGCCTTGGTAGTAGTTATCGTCACCTTGCAGGTCATCGTTTTGGACGAAGGTACCTCTGCCATAGTCCATCTGAACAGCAACAACGAGGGTTGTTCCGATCACAGCAGCTTGAGGCCAAACGCTTTCAGAATATTCGTATACGAAGTTACCGGCCAGCAGCGGTCTTTGGTGATGCCAGGTGAGACCACCATCGCCAGAGTAGGCAGCAAAGAGCTTGTAAAGGTAAGCACTCTCATTACTTGCATCGCTGTTTTCGTCGCAAGCACTCCAAACGGTAACCAAGTCACTGCCGCTGTCGCCGACTTTGCAGAGAATTGGGAAAGCACACACACCGCTGTTGTATGGGCCGTGCATATCGGAATTCAAGCTAATGTTCCACTCGGTAGCTTGATAGGGGTCTTCCCAATATCCATCATCGGTCAAGGCCGGAAGGTAGCCGAAGTATTCATTCCACATGGTGTGAGAAGCATCGCTCCAGAACCAAGCAGAAGCGTAGATGTCCTGATCAAGATAGGCACTGTCCATGATGAAGGGCTGGCCTGGAGTAGGAGGCATCGGGTTGTTGGGGTCGACACCATATTGTGGCAGGCTCTCGCCATGGTAAGGCATGTATTCGCTCCAGAAAGCAA
>JAEEGG010003915.1_pt1 | contig 36653 bp, 40 predicted proteins | sample 9134161 | NCBI WGS metagenome assembly JAEEGG01 (sample SAMN16246543, study PRJNA631951) | gut metagenome | biome: gut microbiome; feature: rumen; material: CR-attached | host: Bos | place: Iran: Karaj | collected 2018-10
GTCGAAGATCGAGACCTTCAACGACCTGACCGCCAGCGACGGCGACTATTCCACGATGTACGGCTTCATCGGCCGGGTCTGCAACCCGATTCTGAACCGTGTGGCCGATGCTGCCGGAGACGAAGCCAAAAAAAATCAGCTCAAGGCGGAGGCCTATACCATCCGCGCCTGGGCCCAGTACATCCTGGTCAACAAATTTGCGGCCGCCTACAACCCCGCCACAGCAGAAAACACGCCGGGCATTCCCATCCTGCTGGAAGACTGGGACATCTCCGAGCCCACTGAAATCTGGACGGTCGCCGCGGTGTACGACCAGATCATCGCCGACTGTGACGCTGCCATCGCGCTGAACGCCCTCCCGCTGAACAATGTCAACCGGATGCGCATGAACAAAGCCTGCCCGTACGCCGTCAAGGCTTTGGCACTCATGGCTATGCAGAAGTTCGACGAGGCCGAAACCGTCGCCAAGCAGGCGCTCGACATCAACAGCACTGTTTCCGATTATCTGGATGCCGCGCATACCACCATTACGACGGGTTACATCATCGGCGGACAGTATCCTTCCCTGTATCTGGCCAAACTCGAACAGGAGGAAGACTATTTCCACACCTACGACATCATTTTCTACGAAGCTGTCAGCCAGGAAGGCGTCGCCCGCTTCGAGCCCGGATATGCCACCTATTCCCGTATGTCGAGCATGGATATGATGTACGACTATATACGGGGCACAAAACGAAATGTAAAATTGTCTGGTACTGGGACTACACGTGCAACGTGCTGAAAGTAGAGTAGTTGCGAGTATCCGGAGCGAGAAAGCGCCTCAAAACGAAATGTGGAAAAAGTTTACATTGGTTTACATTTGCTTTACATCAAGGGCTGGTTTTGATCCTCGAAGTTGGCGATTGGTTTACATCGGGGCACTGAGGGGTTGATTTTTGGTTCGGGCGGCGAGTTTTCGACCGCTTTTTTTGTGTCCGGGCGGCTGGGCTGCTGGTGCCGGGCAGGTCAATGTCTCTGGCCCTTGCCGGGCATATTCCTGATGCCACGAAAATGATGCTGGGCGCGTTCTGGGCGCATTTTTGACTGTCGGCGGGCTTTCTTCTACGTCGGCCGGCGAGCTTGTATTTGGCCCGTTTTTAGCCCTTTCTGGCGCTCTTTCACACGCGAACAAAGCAAGCAGCTGCCAAGCCCCTTCGGAAGCTCAAAAGAGGCCCCATTCGAAGGCCGGTCAGAGGGTATTCAAAGGGGGTTCAACCGGTGGTCGGCTGGTGTTCGACAACAAACGAAATCAAGGATGGTGTTACACTTGCAGTTACAGTTGGAGTTACAAACCACCACCACGAAACACCCGATTCGCCCCCCCCGACGGGCCTAAAAACGGCAAAAATTGCGGGTTTTTAGTGGATTCGATACCCCCGTTTACACCGTTTGAAAGGTCGGAAGTATTTGATTATTGGAGGTTTAGGGCTATATTTGCGATGAATTTAGGATTAATCATAGGGTTTTAGGTTTCATTGAACACACCTCCGCCCCGCCTGGTCTGCTTTTAATGAACTGGCCGCCCCAGGCGGGGTTTTTCTTCTATGTTGATCAAAGACTTAATTGCTAAGATACGGGACAGGCGCGATAAGCGCTTCCTTCGCCGACTTGAAAGGGTTTTGAGTACAAATATCCTTCAGGCTGATATCCTATTCAGAGGGAGCATTGGGGCACAATACAACATTATTAAAGAGGACGAACTTCGCAGATATGATTTATCAAAAGGTTTTCGATCGTATCCTGATCTGCCTTTTCCAGCGTCTCAAGTTCGAGCAAACGACAAAGATCCCGGCCGACGAATGAAAGCTCTAGATTATATATGATTAGGCCGAGTGAAAAAGGTCGTACTCTCTTGAATAATCCCAAGTTCTGTAAATGCACCATGGCCATGAATAACTCTGCGATATTTGAATCTTCACATTCATAAGCACGGTGCTCAATTCTGGAATAGTCTTTGGCTTGATACTTATTCAACACGGCAATCAGACATAGCTCATAGTATGACAATTGCTCTGCTGTTTTTAGAAGCAGATAGGCTTGAGTATCATCGTAACGGGATTGAAAGGCAAGATTACCTATCAAGGTTCCATATACTTTCGCCTTCACTGTCTGGGCATCATTAATAGCAGCCTTGAAGACAGCCTCAATCACTTCTTCTGTCTTTGAGTAACCATCCTTTCCGTCATGAGGATCATGCATGATTGCATCGAGCCCCTTTTCCCTATTCCGCTTTACGGTCGCTGCTATCTCGGAATAACATATTCCAAGCCTAACGCTTTCCATTCGCGCGAAACTCTTCTTTTCGAAAAGCCCCAGAACTCTGTTGATGCTTCTATCCAGAATTGGGGCACATGACGATAGAACTGTTAGAGCATCAGGGGATAATGGCAAACCGAATGCGGCGGCAAGAGAGAGCGCAGAAGTGAGTAAGGCGCTCAGGTCTGAACGTTCAATAGACTTCATGTCAGAAGATCTTCTTGGCGCAGCCGAGGACCTGGTAGAGGGCGACGACTGAGGAGACGGGGATGTCTTGGGCGTCGTAGTCAGGATTCTCCGGTACCAGGCGGATCCATCCTTCGCGGTCGGACTTGCGGATCCGCTTGACGGTGCGGTACTGCTCGGTAACCAGGGCGTACACTTCCCCATAGAGGATATTGGTCTGCCAGTCCTCTACATGCTTGATGGCGATGACGTCACCCGGGTCGATAAGCGGCGACATGCTCTTCCCGGAGATATCGACCCATGCCTGGGCGCCTCGGATGTGCGGGAAACTGATGAAGCCGTCAGGCACGACGGTCTGGTCGTTGATGACCAGGTCGAAGCCAGCGAGGAAGTCCACGGCGTAGTATGGCACACCGCCGGTTGAATAGTCTTTGACCGCCGCTTGATCGGGCTTTAGCATTTCCCCTTCGCCGGTAAGGAGCCAACCTGTGTTTAATTCAGGGAATTTCTCTGAAATTTTAAGAACCTTATCCGGTTGGATCGAAACGCTAATATTGCTGACATATCTCGCAGAGAGACCACAAATTCTTTCAAAGCGATTCTTACTCAATCTCTTATACTCGATAAACCGGAGTAGTCTATCTTTTACCGTTTCCTCCGACATAAGTCAATCATTTTTGGATTAAGAAAAAATTTCTCATAATTTTCTTGATATCAAGAAAATTTCTCTTATCTTTGCGGTGTGGTTAACAGATTAACCCCGCATCAAAGTTAGAAAAAATCAAGAACAGAAGCAAGTTATGAAGCAGATCATCACCCGCATCGGAGAAGGGAAAACGTTGGCCAAGATGTTCGGCGTGTGTCAGAAGACCGTGATAGAGGCGTTGAAGTTCCGCTCGGACTCCGAGTTGGCGCGGCGGATCCGCCGGACTGCCATCGAGCGAGGGGGCAAAGAAACAGAATATATGAACTAATACCGATAGACCTATGAAGCAATCTACTCTAAAGGATCCAATGACTTCAAGTCCTTGCAATTCGTCCGCTCGTTGTGATATTCGACATGGTAATCCGGGAGCGCATCCACAAAAGTCCAATAGTAAACATCGAAGACCGAAAGAATATCTTGAGATCTTCTATCCCCCGCGGAGCAAACAGCCATCACGAAACACTGTCTCTCTGTTCTACCTTTCCTCTTGTCGGGACGGAAAAACGTTACTGCGGGAGCATCAGAGTGGCAAAATAGTCTGCAAACTGGACACAGACAAGAAGCCACTTTCTCAATGTCTTCTCGAAAACGCCATGCGGGGACTTTGGCCGGCGCGGAAATAACGGCAAGGAAAACACAAGTATACATAGGATGTCGAACATTAAACATACAAAGTTATGAAAAAGATACTGAGACTATTTGTTCTGTGTGTTGGTGCCGGGGCGCTGGTGTGGATGCTGGCGGCGGAGGGGACCGGGTTGCTGGGGTTGGTTGCGGCGGCGGCACTGATCTTCGTGGCGGACCGGGCGCTCGCCAAGCTCGACCCGTCCTATCCCGACGCAGACCGGGCATAGTCTGCAGGCCGTCCTCCGGCGGGCATCCCACTTCTGCCATATCGTATATACCGGGATGTGCGGGTTCGAGTCCCGCGGCGGCCACCAAGAAAAAGAGTAAGACAATGGAATACATCAACGGCAGACCGGCAGCGACGCAGGATGACCTCAATGGGATCATTTCCGCGAACGCACTCAAGCTGATGATCTATCGGGGTAATGCTGAGCGTGCCCGTCGCGGCTGTTATGAACGCCCGGCCCTCTACTACGTGGACACGCTGCCTGCCAAGTACAAGCCGGCGGTTTATCATCGATTCCCTGATCTGCAGGGTCAGAAGGAGGCCGTGACGCTCATGGAGCTGCTGGAGGTGGACCACGAGGCCGCGCAGTTCTATGCCGACATCCTGGTAGGGCCGGGCGAGCATCTGCCTGCCGCCAAGCAGGAGGAGCTGACCAACAACGCCTCGATCCTGAATGCCCTTGCACTGCGCCTGCAGCGCAGCGATGAGGAGAGCATCCGCCACGCCAAGCCAAAGATCCGCCGCGGCGAATTCTTCCGCAAGGCGGCCGACGTGCTGCCGCGCCTTGCGGACCAGTGGCCGCACAGCCTTCCGGGCAACCCCGCCCGCCTGCAGGAGAAACTCAACCAGTACCTAAACGACGGGTATGCGTGCCTGATCAGCGGCAAGTTCGGCAACCAGGCAGCATCGAAGCTCCGCTCCGAGGATCAGCGCTCAATGATGCTGAGCCTCTGCAAGGCCGGTAACAACCTCGACAACGCCCAGGTGACCCTGGCCTACAACCAGGCCGCCAAGCTCAACGGCTGGCCGCGGATCACGTCCGGTACCGTGGCCAACTTCCGTGCGAAGGAGGGCCTGGTGACGTTTGCCGGCAGCCGCGGCGTCCGGGAGTTCAAGAATACGAAGGCCATGCAGGTCAAGCGCAGCCGACCGAGCGCCGCGATGCTCTTCTGGGTACACGACGGCTGGACGGCCGAGTTCTACTACCGCACTCAAGACGGCTTCGCCAACCGCATGAACCTGGAGGTGGTGCTGGATCCCTGCTGCAACTATCCGATCGGCTTCGCCATCAGCACCCACGAGAACGTGAACGTCATCACTGAGGCCCTGGGCAACGCCGTGCGCCACGCCCGGGAGCTCTTCGGCGACCGCTACATGCCCTGGCAGATCCAGAGCGACAACTACGCCAGGAAGGCCACCAAGCCCGTGTACCTGGCCACCTGCACGCACTATATCCCCGCCGCCGTCGGCAATGCCAAGAGCAAGGTCGTAGAGCCATATTTCGAATACCTGAACAAGACCTACGCCCAGTGGATGACTAACTGGAGCGGCTTCGGCGTCAAGAGCCGGAAGGAGGTGCAGCCGAGTCCCGAGTGGCTCAATGCCAACAAGAACAACTTCCCGACGGAGGAGGAGGTCATTGACCAGATCACGAAGATCATCACCTTGGAACGCACTGCCAAGAGAGACCAGTATATGGAGTTCTGGAGCAAGACTGCCGAGCAGTACAAGAAAGTGATGAGCGAAGAGGCCTTCCTGCTGACCTACGGCTGGACCTCCGGCAAGGGCCATGTCCTGGAGGGCTGCGGCCTCCGCGTGACCATCGACGGCGAGCGGATCCAGTACGACAGCTTCGACGTGATGTTCCGCGAGGACGCCGCATCCAAGCGCTGGATCGTACGCTATGATCCGCAGGATCTGAGCCGGGTGCTGGCTGTCAGTACCGACGAAAAGAAGCACTACATCCTCGAGCAGAAATACGTGCAGCCGATGGCCCTGGCCGACCGCAAGGAAGGAGACCACGAGCAACTGCAGCGCGTGTACCGGTTCAACCGCGAGCTGGAGGCCCACGTGGCGGCCAAGGCGTGCAGGGCCGACGAAGTGGCGATGGCCATATTCAGTAAGAACACCGAGCTCGACAACACCCTGGCCAAGACCGTCATCACTGACAGCCGGGGCCAGCACAAGGACCGGGTGAGCCAGAAGCGCCTCGCCGAGGCCAGGGCCGGCGCCCAGGAAGTGGAAGCAGAGCCTGCAGAGGAAGATTTCGATTTCGAGGGTGCGCAGGCCGAGCGCGTGCTGGTACCGCGCCGGGATCCCGAGCAGGACGAAGAATACAACCGATTCAATATCTACTAACGTTCAATACCTATCCTATGACCCCAAAAGAGAAACAGAACATCCAGGCCCGGCTCCAGGAATACGTGGAGCAGAAGGGCTCGCAGAACAAGGCCGCGCGCTCGCTGAACGACGTGAGCGCCGGCACCCTGTCGCAGATCCTCACAGGCAACTGGGAGCTGATCAGCGACGACATGTGGCGCAACGTCGCCCACCAGATCGGCTATGCCCGCCGCATCTGGAACATCGCCCCGACGCGGGGCTACTCCAGGATGACGCAGATCCTGACGGATGCCCAGGACAATGCCCTGGTGCTGGCCGTCGTGGGTGACGCAGCTTGTGGCAAGACCGAGGCCATCCGCCACTACGTGGAAAACAACCGCAACGTGTACCACATCTGTTGCGGCGACTATTGGAACCGCAAGCACTTCCTCACGGAGCTGCTGCGCAGCATGGGCGTCGAGGCCTCCGGCACCATCACCGACATGATGTTCGATGCCGTGCAGCAGCTCAAGAAAAAGGACGCGCCCATGGTAATCCTGGACGAGGCCGACAAACTGAGTGACCAGGTGCTCTATTTCTTCATCACGCTGTACAACCAGCTGGAGGACCATTGCAGCATCCTGGTCTGCGCGACGGACTACCTGGAGAAGAAGATCCTGCGTGGCGTGAAGAACAACCGCAAGGGATATCGCGAGATCTACAGCCGCCTCGGCCGCAAGTTCATCGGTCTGCCGATCCCGAACCGCAGGGACATCACGGCCATCTGCCGGGCCAACGGCGTGGAAGACCGCGACGATATCGCGAAAATCGCGGATGAGGCCGACGGCGACATGCGGCGCGTCAAGCGCCTGGTGTGGTCGCTCAAAACCCAGGAAGGAGAGGAGGCGTAAATGGCAAAGAAGGCCCAGGGACAGGACATCTGGCTGCCGCAGGCGATCGCGAATCGCAACGTGGCCAACGCGCGCTTCGAGGCTGCGCCCTTCGAGGGCGACTGGAAGGCGTGCATCGGGTGTCCGGAACTGCACGGCAGCTGGCTCATCTGGGGCGATTCAGGATCCGGCAAGACCACCTTTGCCCTGATGCTGGCGAAGTACCTGAGCCAATGGACGAAGGTGGCCTACGACTCCCTCGAGCAAGGAATGAGCCTCAGCCTGCAGAAGGCGTGGCTGCGGGTCGGGATGCCCGATGCCGGCAACCAGGTTGTGCTCCTGGACAAGGAGTCCATCGAGAAGCTCCGCTACCGGCTGGACAGGAGGAAGAGCCCGGGCGTGGTGATCATCGACTCGCTGACCGCCCTGCCGGGCTTCAAAAAAAGGGACTTCGTGGATCTGCTGCGGTTCTACCCGACGAAGCTCTTCATCTTCCTGAGCCACGAGAAGCGCGGCGTCCCGGACCCCTCGATTGCCGAAACGGTGCGCAGGCTCAGTGACGTGAAGTTGCACGTTGACACGTTCAAAGCTTTCCCGATCAGCCGCTATGAAGACCGGGATGCCGGCGAGGGCGGCGAGCCGTTCGTAATATGGCCGGAGAAGGCCAATGTGAAGTTTATTGATGAAATGTAAATACCTAATAACCTATGACAGAAAAAACTGTAATCATTACTGGAGGGGGCCGGAAGAGACCGGCGGCAATGAGAGTTGTCGCCCACCTGGAATACAGGAACCCCAGTTTGGCGGGACGCATGTGGAATACCATCTGCTTAGGCCGTTCCAAGGGCGGATATGTCGCCAATTATAATGTTGCAACCAATACCTTCGGCATGAGTTCACCCGCTGATGGGGTGTTTCTCTCCCCTCACGCTGCCGTCTATGACGTCATCAGGCGGATCCGGGAAGCGATACCCGGGAGTGCCAGTGAAGATGACCGCGCTTTCGTCCTGAGGCTTTGTGACCTGGCATACGATGAAATCAACCCGAAACTGTTCTAATACTTACCAGATGAACGCAATGGATGACATCCACAAGAAAGTCCTGAAGAAGTTCCACACGCTGTGCAGCGTGTGCGGTATGACGAAGGACGAGAAGCTGGCCCTGGTCTCCAGCTACGGCGTGGAGAGCTCGGCCGACATCGACACCCACGACCTAATCGACCTGTGCGCCAAGCTCCAGGATCAGGCCGGTCAGCCGGATATGAACCGGCTGCGCAAGCGGGCCATGGCCGCCATCGGCGGATACCTGCGCCTGACGGGGCAGCACGACAACTCCGCCTTGATCCAGGGCATCGCGTGCCGGGCCACCGGCTACGACAAGTTCAACAAGATTCCGGCCGAGCGGCTGCGGAACCTCTATTCCTGCTTCAGCAACAAGCAGAAGGATATCAAGGCCGTGGAAGGCCTCACGAACGAAATGCTGCAGGCGGCCTTCGCCGGCCGGCAGGCAATGGCATAGGAGGGCGCGAAAAATGAAACAAAAGTGTTACAAAAAGGAGCGGATCCGCCCGCTCAAGACGCCGCGGCAGGTACGGCAGTATATCCGCCGGCAGGCGTGGTACCGGAGTTTCAAGCAACTGGTGTGGATGGAGGAAGACCGAACACTGCGCGACAAGCTGCGGACGCTTTTGGGCCTCGATGGTGTTTGCACCCTGGTATGGGCATTTGACTGGTCGCGCACCGTCCAGATGTATAGCGGATGGTGGGCCGCCAATGAAGCTTTCACCGCGTGGTATGCCGGCAAATAATCACAACTCAAATACCGTTCAAATGGAAAAGACTACCGTAATAATGACCGCTGAGGAACGGGCCGAGTACGAGGCCTTCAAGGCGGAACGAGAGAAGAAAGCCGCCGAAGAGCGGCGCAAGCAACAGCGCCTGGACTACACGAAGATGGTGGACGACGAGCTCGCCGCTGCCATCCCGGAACTACAAATCCTGAGCGAGGACATCAAGACTGTCAAGGCCCGGGTGTTCGACAACTTCAAGGCTATCCTGGACCTCAAAGGCGAAATCTATCGGGACAAAAAAGGGCAGGATATGGGCTTTGCCAGCCACACCTTCACAAATTCCGATGGCACGCTGCGGCTAAAGCTTGGCCAGTACCTGAATGACAACTACCTCGACACCGCCGAGGACGGCGTGAAGATGATCCACGAGTACATTACCAGCCTGGCCACCGACGAGAAGACGCAAGCCCTGGTGGGCATGGTTCTCAAGCTGCTGGCCAAGGATGCCAAAGGGACGCTCAAGGCCCAGCGGATCCTGCAGCTCCGCAAGATTGCCGAGGAGACCGGCGATGAGTCGTTCATCGAGGGTGTCCGGATCATCGAAGAAGCCTACCGACCCATCCCGACCCGCACCTTCATCCAGGCGGCAGTCAAGGACGAGAAGACTGGAGGCTGGGTGCCGATTCCTCTCGGAATGACGGAGAGCTAGGCGATGGGGCGTAAGCGTAGAAGAAGAGGCGTAAGCTATAAGAAGCGCGTCGCCGACGTCAACCGGATCTACGATGCACACGCGGGGTCAGGTCTCTCGAACCGTGAGATCTGGCGCCGCTTCATCTATCCGATATACGGCATCAGCGAACGGACCTTCTACAACATGCTCAAAGGCGCTTACGACCCCAAGAATCAGATTCCCGATGATATGTTGACCTTGTTTGAATTCGACGAGAATGGCAACGTCAAGCAATGAACTGAGCGGCCTGATCCGGAAAATCCTGTCGGACATCCGAGTGGAAGTTACGGAAGAGATAGACCGTAACTTTGAGCGCCAGTCTTTCTTCAACGAGGCGTGGCAGCGCAGGAAATCCCCGGTCAAGGGCAGTGGCCACCTGCTACTCGCCTCCGGCGACCTGCGTCGCAGCATCAGCAGCCGGACTGACGAGACCAGCATCACCTTCACCAGCTCGCTGCCTTATGCCGCCATCCACAACGAAGGTGGGGACATCCAGGTGACGGCCAAGATGAAGCGATACTTCTGGCACCGGTACTATGAGGCCGCCGGGGCCTTCACGCGGAAGAAGAACGGGTCGCCGAGCCGCAGCAAGCGCAACTTGTCGCTTTCCACGGAGGCGGAGTTCTGGAAAGCCATGGCGCTGATGAAGGTCGGTAGCGTCGTTCGAATCCCGCGCCGCAGGTTCATCGGAGCCTCGCCCCAGATGGAGCAGGCCGTCAAGGAAATCATCGAGGAGAACCTGACACAATATTTTGAAGAAACCATGAAAAACGTTGTGAAATGATCGAGCTGTATCTTGCCCTCTGCAGGGCATTATGTGAATCTTCCGTCGATGTAAAGCACATCGACCGCTGGAATCAGAACGTGGAGTTCATCGACCAGGACTCCCCGTGGCCGAGACCGGCCGTGTTCGTCGAGTTCGGAACCATCACCTGGGACCCGTACAAGGGACCTGTCTTCGGGCAAGTCGGTAAAGGGACGGTAAGCCTCCATCTGATTACGGACTGGCGTGGATCCGCCGCTGATGGGAGCAAGACCCAAGGAAAAGCCTTGGAGGATCTGATGTTTGCCGAGGCCATTGAGAAGGTCGTCACCGGGCTCAAGGGCCGAAGCTTCCGCAACATCCGTCTGGTGGAGTCACACCCGAACAATAATCACGAGGACATCATTGAAACGGTGGACGTGTATGCCGTGACTTTTGAACGCACTTTGGCCGAGGAGGATTTATGACCAAGTGTTTATGGAAAGTGAAACCGGAGGACAGGAATTGCGATTATTGTATGGTGTTCTTATGTGAGGGCCGTCCGCTAGATCCTGTCTCAGTTACCTCCCGAGGGGACACAGTTGCTCGAGATTCACAAGGAACCATGGCATCAGCTAGTACCAATAAATGAAGAAGGGAGCCCCGCCGGGCTCCCTTCTTCATTTATTATCTTTGCTTGGAACGACTTCTGGATGACGTTCTAAATACTTATCCCTTAGTTCAAGCCCCATAAGCCGAATGATGGAAAGAAGCGATAATTTCACCTCAACTTCATGTCCATTCTCATCTTTCATTCTGACGGACTCAGGCCCATAATAGATATAGTTCTTGATAGAATTGAAAATAGGGTCTGAAATACTTCCAAGAAGGACAGAAAGAGATCTGTCCTCGACATCAAAAGGCGTCTGAGGATTGAGGGCTTCCAATTTGGTAATAAAACTATCGAGATTTTCTTCCAATACGGAAGACGCCCCAGAGTTAATAAAAAGGCTGCGACCTATTTCAGTCATTACTCGAGGACTATGTTTTCTAACCAGAACATCAATGGCATTAGGATCGAATTTCATCACCCACTTCGATATCTCCTGAACTTGCTCACCAATGGTATCCAGTATCCCTAATCTGGAAGAAACGCTGGTCAACGCATCGCCATGATTAGTACAAGGCAATTCATTAATGCGCTTCTTTGTTTCTTCTAGCGATGAGTGGTATTTGGAAAGCCGCCATGACAATCGCCATGCAACAAAACCCACAATAACGATAAGCGCCAACCATGGCGCATTATCCAGCAAAAAACTCAAAACAGCATTCATCTTATAAAAAACAAGTGTTGTAAATCGTGGATGTGGGCGAGAAACAAAATCCGTGCAAAAGAGGTTACATTGTTAACCTCGCTTCAAATTTAGCGAAAATCTCAAAAAGATTCCAAATTCTTGCAAAATTTTCCACATTTTGCCAACTTTTGGGGCAAAAATGTTTGTCGGTACGAGAAAAATGACTATCGTTCGCATCAACGATTCCGTAGCTAATGACTACCGATTCGTTGCCGGAAGAAGGATTGACTTTGGTCAGTCCTTTAACCGTTTGTGGAAGACCTATTTCTTCCTGAATTGTTTTGTTTTCCTGAGATTATTGTATATCTTTGCAATGCTGGAAGTCGCCGGATGGCGCGATAGAATCAAGCCTGGCCACAGCCTTTGAGGAGTAGGAAACTACTCCTTTATTGTTTCAAGGATGCCCTGAAGTCTTTTCTTGATCTCAGTTTCTGTCCCTTCAAAATCTTCCGAGGAAACCCTTGCCACGCGATGTTTGTATTTCACATAGCAATCAACAATCGCCCCTGATTCGAAGTCCTGATGTCTTCCGTACAATTTGTTTGACATTTTTATGGTCCTCAGAGGGTATTGTTGCATGCCCATATCCATATCGATATAGACAGTCTTGCATCCCTGCTCGATTGCCTTGATGAATCCATTTATTACCCCGTTATAGCCCTGGATTCCTTTCCGATCTGCTATCAATCCGTTGATTTCATACTCTGGGTTTGAAACTCCTTTTTCCTTGACATGTGGCCGAATTCGTATTTCGGCGTCAGGGAAGCATTTCAACAAATCCCTCGCAGCATCAATATTCGGTTCAAGTTCAGACAAATCGGCCCGTGAACTGACCATCAATCGATGGCCAAATTCAGGATCTGCGATGTATGCCCGGGAATCCGAGCATGTAGATAACAAGAGGCAGGCCTTGCATAGTTCGTTATCCGGGATACTGGCGGCCAGACGGAACTGGGATTTGTCGCAGGTGCGGCACTTGCTGATAGTATAGGGGTTGTAGGCAGGGAAGGCACTCTTCTGCTTTCCCGGATTGAAGCGGAACATTCCTTTGGTGTCCTTTGCCAAGGCGGCAGCCCCCTTAGCCATCGCCTCATCGTGGGGTGTCTGCTCATACTTGGATTTGCGCACCTGCACGACAGTGCAACGACAATTCCAACCGTTCGGCGGATAGTAGGTGTCCCAGAAGGAATCAGACTGCGGCAAAGTAACGCCATGCAGTGCCGCGTGCTCGGGCCTTACAGCCCCGTCGTTGGCCGTCCGGTACTGGAGGTAGTAGTCATCACCTTCCTCGGCATAACGCTCCCATTTGGCCGCCATCTGGGCCGATGCGCCGGCGAAGTTGTACTCCGCCCGCAGCCAGTTGCGGTTGTATGTCTCATCAATCGATTGAACGTCTTTCAAGAACCGGTCAAATGGCTTCCTGGAGCCGCTTTCATCGACGAGCGAAGGGAACGCCTCGTTGAGCTCATGGAAGGTCTTGTAGCCGGAGAACATCCAGTCCGTCTCGCGGAGCCGGTCCCGGAGGGAATCCGACATCCGCTCTTCCTGGAAGGCGCTGTCGAGGATGCCGGCATGGGTGCCGATGAATTCCTGGACAGCGGGGTCCTCCAGGATCTCAATGCGGAGCGTGGCGCCCTGTTCCTGGAAGAGCGCGCCCATCATCTTCCGGAACCGTGCCCGGAGCCTTTTCAAAGCCTTCTCATCGACCTCCCGCCTCGGGCCGGACAGTTGCCAGCCTTCCTGGTTCAAGAGGGCCTCGTAGCGTGCGTGCAGCCCCGCGTAGTCTGCGGGGCTCAGTCGAAAAAAGGGACGTCCCGCTGCATCTGTGGCTGCGGGTCCATGGTGCGGCGTTCCCCGGCCGGGATGCCATATTTCTCCTTGAAGTAGGACCCAGGGACCTCATAGTTATTCAGGATCATCGTCTCGATGGCTACCTGCTGCTCAGGAGTGTAGTCAATGGTATAGTCCCATTCAAACGACAGGCCCTGCACGGGGAACCCGTGGCGCACCATCTTCGGCAGCAGCTGCCCGTTAACGATGTCTCGCACCAGGTCGCAATACGATTCAATGAGGTTGTCGAACACCTTGAGGTGTACCTGCGACTGGCTGAGCGAGGATCCGTCGTCGATGGACATCGTCTGCTTGAGGACGAGTTTCGACATCTCGGAGTTGGCCCGCTCCACCCGCATGTCGTACACGTTGAAGCTGTCGCCCCGGGAGGTCTCCACAAGTTCGATCTCAGTGGAGTCGTCGAAGACGCCCCAAGCTTTGGCGCCCATATTCTCCATCATGTTGGCCATCTTGGCCTTCTCGCCCTCATCGCGCACGGACGTCTTCGCGATGCGGATGGGGATGCCGAACATCTCGGCGAAGGTATCCCAGAACGAAAGGGCGTACTTCTTCGGGATGGTGTGCATGGCGGCCTTGCAATACAGCCCCAGATCATCGTTCTTGCCGGCTTCAATGAGCCAGTCGCTGAACGGAGGCTGCCGGTACTCGATTCCGTTCCTCCAGTCATCGCCGGCCACCCTCGTCACGCGGCCATATTCGGGCACGACATGCTGGCGGGGGATCAGCCTCACCCCGTCGAAACGCATGCGGCCCACTTCGTCGCGGACTACGTCGCCCAGCTCGATGAGTGAATGGCCCCAATTTATGGAGTCCAGGATATAGTCGAGCAGATCCTTGAACCAGATCTGGTCAAGCAGCTTCACGGCCTCATCATCGGCCTCGCCCTTATCGTTCACGAGCTTGAACGAACGGCACTTCACGAACCCGTTTATCTGCCCGATGGCGCCGGACAGATGGTTGTCCAGCTCGACGTCGTGGTAGATGTCGTAGAGGTACGTCCTGTTGGGATATTCAACATCCACGGCCCGCTGGCAGGCCTGGCGCCAGCGCTTGATGTCGTGCTCCACGAGGCGGCGCGTCTGCAGGTCGAGGTCGATCACGACCTTCTTCAGCCTCCGGCGGTCGCCCTGTTTCGCAAGGTTGAATTCCCCGTATTTGTCTGAGTGCAGCACCGGCGCCTTCCCGGACACCGGTGCCGTGATTTTCTTTTTTGCTACCATATATTGTCAAGTCTTTTTGCGGATCCCCATCTCAGCGGGGTTGCCGAGGATCCGTCCTCATCGGTGGCCAGCGGCAGATCCAGCGTTATTGTCCCGGACTGAACGCCCTCCAGCCACTTGATGGCGATATCATAACGTTCCTTCCGGAGCTCGTAGCCCATCTTTCCGGGTACAGATGACACCAGATGAAAGAGAGCGATGTCCGCCGTAACTTGGACGATCTTACGGTTTCGGTCCTCATCTTCAGCAGAAAAGATAGCCTTGCAGTCGTATTTTGGCCGAAGATAGCCTTTGATCTCTTCGATGGCGGTCGTTTCAGCCCCTTCAAGGTTATATGGATTTTCCCTGGAAAGGACTTCGAAGGCTTTTTGATCGATGACTACCCAGTAGTCTTGCTCATGCAAAAACATAGTACCTGTTTATTTGGCGATGTAAACGGCGGCGTGGTCAAGGGCCTGGATCGTAGTGCCCTTGACGAAATATCTCTGACGGATCAGTTCCTTGAGGCGGGTGCGGGAACACACCCGGAGCTTTCCCTTGATGACGAGCACGAGGAAGGTGGTGTTGTAGGTGGCGGCCTTCTTGTTGGCCTCCCTGACGGCACGCTTGTAGCGGATGCCCCAGATCAGTTTCTTTAGCTTTTTCATCGTTACCAAATATTTTTGGGCCGGGGGCGTTGCCCCATCAGCGGCGTGAATAGCGCGTGTCGGGTATGTTTCTGGAGGATGAAGATGGCGCCTTCGTCGGCATCCGGCGCATCGTCGTGGGCGGAGCTGCCGCGTTCCAGGGCGAGGGTCTGGTCGATGCCCACCTGCATGTCCTTGGATTCCTTGAGGGCTTCGTTGTAGTAGACCACGCCACGCTCCCAGAGCGGCGAGATTGCCTCGATGCGCTGGAGCTTGTCGGGTTTCTTGCGCTTGTCCGCCTGGATCGGCAGCTGGTAACCCCGGATGTCGCCTTCCGTCTTGAACTCATCGAGGATGATGTCCTGCATGAAGTTGGCCTCCATGTAGAAGTGTATAGATGCCTGGTCGCGCGTCGCCTCATAGAGGTTGTATAGCCAGCGCACCATCCCCGACACTGTATCCTGGCGGACATAGCAGTCGATCAGGTGGAGTTCCGGGCCGACCTTGCCCCAAAGGCGGCAGGCCTTGTAGTCGTTGCTCTTGGTGGACTTGAACGAGGGGTCGGTATAGCAGACCAGTTCGTCATATTTATTGAGCTGCAGCACCTTTTTCCAGCGGATCCAGGCGTCCTTGAAGATGGATCCCTCTGTGATGGGGTTGTGCATCATCTCCTTCTGCCACGCCCGGTAACCGACGAAATCTGCGTAGGCCTGCGCTTCCTCCTTGGTCCATTTCTCTTTCCATATCGGATTTCCGTCGGCATCCACTGCATAGATCTTCGACACCTTGACACCGCGGGTCGCCGCTATCTTTGCCAGGGCGGAGTTCTTGCCGATGAGGTTGCCCACCATAATGAAGCGGCCGCGGCCCACGTCCAGGGCTCCGAACAGCGCTTCCTTGATCCAGGCCACCAGATCGTTCACGCGCTTCTCGTTCCGGCAGAGCTCGTCATCGTCGATATCGTCGATAACGATATAGTCCGGGCGTGCCTCACGGTTGCGGAGGCCTCGCGGTGACTGCCCGCGGCCAAGAGCCAGGAAACGGCACCCGTCCTTGGTAGCGAACTCCCCGTCCTGCCAGTCACCGAGGCTTTTCTGGTCGCCGAAGTCGGCGATCAGGCGCTGGTTGAACTCGAGTTCCGCCTGTATATCAGCAAGCAGCAGCTGGGCGGATTCGTTGCTCTTGCCGACCAGGACCATGAAGTTGAGCAGGCGCTTGGGCTGGAACTTCAGCCAAAGCGGGGCGAAGATATCCATGTGGGTGGACTTCGCGTGGCCGCGCGGCCACATGTAGACGGCCTTGAGGTTGGGGGTCTCCTTGATTTGTCGGGCGGCCGCATTATGGAACGGCGCGTTGTGGATGACGCGCACAGGCTCTCCCGTCACCTTGTCGCGGAGGGTCAGGTAATGTGGGAAGTAATACTCGCAGAAAGCCGGGTAGTCCTTTTGGAGGCGGCGGATGCGCCTCTCTTTCTGCGCCTGATCCTCACGGGCGAGCTGCGCCGTGCTGGTAAGCGACTGGATCTGCCGACAGTGCTCTTTCCACTGTTCCAGGGCCTGTTTCTTCTCGAGGTTCGTCATTGGTCAGTGGGTCAAAGGTCTGCACTGGGAGACATTTTCTCTCTGAGGAACTTGTCCTGGTACTTGTTGATGGTTTTGATGAGCTCAGGCGTGATCTCAGGATCGAACGTGGAGTTGTATTGCAGCCAACGGTTGAACGCGATGAACACTTCGACCGCATCCACCACATTGGCTTTCTTGTCGAGTTTCTCCACGACGGCCGACAATTTGGACAGCTTGTCGGCGAGGCTCCCTATAAGCGCCGGGTCATTGGAATCATTGACGGTCGTGATCAGGTTGTCAATGGACAGGAGGAGTTTGTTGACCAGTTCGGGACGTGTGATATTCTTGGCAGCCCGCGCCTCCTGCCACCCGTCGGCGCTGCTCCATTTTGAAAGCGTGGTCCGGGAGATTTCGACCTTTTCCGAGATCTCCTCCATGGTGAGTCCGGAAAGATACAGCGTCCGCGCCAGATCCCGCTTGCGTTCGATTTCTGCTTTTTTCATAATCAGCTGCGATTTTGGGACGAAAATGGGTTTTCTTCTCACCTTATCAAAGCATAGCAGCAACGGTTGCACACTTGTATGCAACCGTTACACACTTCCTTGGAAAGCCCCCCGAACGTCCTTAAACTCGCGATAAAATCTGCTGAAAATGGCAAAGAAAGATACCGCGGAACAAACCGGAAGGATCCGGATCTCGAACGAGACATTGAACTGTTACGGCTTCTGGCTGGTGACTGCCGGGGCCGAACTGGACCAATACAGGAAGAATCCTGTATTGCTTTTGATGCATGAACGGGGGAATATAATCGGCTGGATTGATGACATCCAGGTCGAAGGTGACGAAATCACCGGCGTTCCCCATTTTGACGAAGCGAGCGAAGCCAGCATCCGTGCGAAGAAGCAGTGGGAGCTCGGCAGCCTGAGGATGTGCAGCGCCGGCCTCGAGATCATCGAGACGAGCGAGGATCCCAAGTTGCTGAAGCCCGGACAGGCGGCCCCTACCGTGACGCGCTGGCGGCTGATCGAGGTGTCAATGGTGGACATAGGCGCCAACCCCGACGCCATACGCTTATATAAAAACGGTGCGGAGGTCACGACCCTCGCCGCCGCCGGACTGAATCCATTACCACAAATCAATAAACCAGAAAAAATTATGGAACTCAAGAAACTGGCCCTCATGCTGGGCCTCAAGGAGACGGCCACCGAACAGGAGGTCATCGACAAGATCAAGGAGCTGCTCGCCCAGAGCAAGGAGGTCACGACCCTCAGAGCGAAGGTCGACGCCATGAACCTGTCGGCCATCACGGTGGCGGTAGATGCCGCCATCGCGGAAAAGAAACTGGGTGCTGACCGCAAGGATCAGTTCGTCGAACTGGGCAAGAAGGTCGGCCTGGATGAACTCAAGAAGACGCTCGAGGCGATGGCCCCTGCCGTCAAGCTGAGCCAGACCATCAACCCTGGCGCCGCACCTGCCGGCAAGAGCGAATACAAGAAACTGAGCGAGGTCCCTGCCGACGAGCTCAAGACCCTCCGCGAGGAGAATGTTGAAGAGTACAAGCGCCTCTACAAGGCCGAGTACGGCTTTACCCCTGAAATCTAACCACACATCACACCATGAAAAAGTTTATAACCCTTCTCATGGCGATCGCATTCAACTGCATTGCGGGCGCCATCCTGGCCCAGCCGGTTGACATTTCGCCGGCCCTGGGCGCCGTCGCGATGAACGGCGTTGCCTTCGTCGCCGGCATGTTCCAAGCCGAAACCGGTGTCCTTCGCTCCGGCGTCTATGTAGAGATCTGGACCGGTGAACTTATCAAGGCACTCCGTGAAGGCCTCACCGGCACCTGGCTCGACGGCATCCCGGATATGTCCTCCCTCGTCGAGAACGACGTGATCCACCTCGTCGACGTAGGTGCGGATCCGGATGTCCTGATTGACAATACCAGCTACCCGCTCGACATCCAGACGCTGCCTGACGGTGATAAGGCCATCAGCCTGTCCAAGTTCGAGACCAAGCCTACCTCTGTCACCGATGACGAACTGTATGCCATCTCTTACGACAAGATGGGCCGCGTGAAGGAATCCCACTCTTTCGCCATCAAGGAGTCACAGATGAAGAAAGCAGCGCATGCGCTTTGCGCAGCGAGCCATACAGCGAAGACCCCAGTCATCGCTACTACCGGCGACGCAGACCCGAACACCGGCCGCAAGCGCCTTACGCGGGCTGACCTCATCGCCCTGAAAGGCAAGATGGATGCCCTCCACGTCCCGGCAAATGACCGCCGCCTTGTCCTCTGCCCTGACCACGTACAGGATATCCTCCTTTGGTCTGAGACCTTTGAGAAGCAGTACAGCCTCGACAACGTGAACGGCAAGATCGGACGCCTCTATGGCTTCGACATCTACGAGTTCAGCAACAACCCGTATTACAGCACGGCCGGCGTCAAGAAAAACATCGACGCTTCCCCGTCCACCGGAGAGTTCCAGTGCTCCTTCGCCTTCTACACCCGCCGCGTCTTCAAGGCTACGGGCTCGACGAAGATGTACTACTCGCCGGCTGACCAGGATCCGCTCTATCACCGTAACCTCATCGACTTCCTGCAGCGCTTTGTCTGCCTGCCGAAGAAGGCTGATGCCGGCGTGGTGATCTACTCCGGCTACAGTTCCGGTGATGCCCCGACTATCTTGGGCGACCAGCTGATCGACAACCTCGCCGCCACCTCCGGTACCAGCCAGAGGACTTACGCGACGTCGAACGGCGCTGCTGTCACCGCCCAGTCTGATGCCGACTGGCTCACCGTGACCGTCGGATCCAACGGCAAGACCGTGACCTTCACCCGTACGGCATACGCCTATGCCGCCGCTGGCGCCAACCCGCGTGTTGCCAACGTCACGATTGCCATCCCGAACACCAGCGCCACCTTGGCCGTCGTCGTCAAGCAGGCGATGGCTTCCGAGTAGTAAACTGCAACCTGAACCGATTGCCTCTCTATGGCCCGACGCCTCAAATACCTCGTCATCCACTGCACCGCAACCCCTGCCGGGCGTGAGGTGTCCGCCGACGATATTCGCCGGTGGCACACCTCGCCCGTGTGGGCGGGCGGCCGCGGGTGGAAGCAGGTGGGTTATACCGATATGATCCACCTGGACGGGAAAATCGAGCGGCTGGTGGACAACAACGAGGATGCCCAGGTCGATCCCTGGGAGATTACCAACGGAGCAAAGGGTTACAACAGCGTATCGCGGCACATCGTGTATGCCGGAGGCCTGGATGCCTATGGAAACCCCTGCGACACCAGGACGCCTGCGCAGCGTGAGGCGATGGCGAGATATGTGCGAGATTTCCACAGGCGGTTCCCGGACGTCCGGATCATAGGACACCGGGACCTGAGCCCGGATCTCAACGGAGACGGGAAGATTACGCCGAACGAGTGGCTGAAAGACTGCCCGTGCTTCGACGTGGCCGCCTGGCTCCGGGAGATCGGCATAGACCAGGAAAAGGAGGTGGAACAATGAGTCCGCTCATCAAGAAAGCAACCTTAGGGAACCTATGGTTTTGGATCCTGTCGGGGTTCGCCATAGCGCTGATCACTGCTGGATTCCTGACGCCCCCTACGGGCGTCATCGACGGCTCCGTCCTGACTGCCGTGGGCGAGGTATTCGCCTTCGCCGCCCTGGGCGCAGTCATCCTGGCCATCGAGAAAGGGCTTCCGGCCAAGGTGCAGCACAACAACACGAGCTTCACCGTCGGCCAGGAAAAACACAAGGAGGAACATCACCTATGAAACGGATAGCACTCGTCCTGGCCTTCGCCTTCCTTCTGGGAGGATGTTGCGCTCCGTGGCGCTGCCGCTGCGGAAGTTCTGTCGAACGCGTCTCGGAGACTGTCGACAGCGTGGCCTACCATGCCGAAGATCTCCACGTGCCGATCCCTGAGGAGAGCGCGTCTGACTCCGTCGCCCTGGGCGACACGTCCGTCGTGAAGACTTCCATCGCAGAGGCCAAGGCCTGGGTGGAGGATGGCCAGGTGCATCAGCAGCTGCGCAACCGCAGCGAGGAGCTGCTGCACATCAAGCTTGATGTGCCGGTGTACTTCCACACGGAAAAGGAGTATCTGACCAGGACTGTCACCCGGGAGGTGGAGAAGCCCCTTGGCTGGTTCCGGCAATCCCTGATCTATGTCGGCATCGCCGCCCTTGCGGTAGGCGTGTTCGCTCTGGTCAGTTTCATCCTCAAGCTATTTCATTAAACGACAATTATCAACCATTAAAACGACATTCAAATGAACGGATATGTAAATGGTAGTGACCTGCTGATGAAGTTGGCGAACGGTGCTATCGGCCACTGCACCACACACAGTGCGACCTACAACACCGAAACCGCCGAGACGGCTGTCAAGCCGCTCGCCTCAGTCGCGGCATCGGTGGCAGGTCTCTTCAAGAGCAAGCGCGTCAAATCCCTCTCCGTACAGGTGAAAGCTTCCGGTCTTAAGTTCTACTCTGAGACCGAGTCCGGATTCAAGGTGATCCTCGCGAAGTGGGCGCTCGGCCAATCAGTGCCACTCTCGCTTTTCGAGCGGGAAAACGACACCGACCCGTATATTTCTGGCAACTTTATCATCACCTCGTTGGAGGAGACCAACCCCGCCGGCGAAGACGGCACGTATGACGTCACCCTCGACAACGACGGAGCAGTTGCGGTGGACACCACGAAAATCGACCTTCTCTACACAGCTCCCTCCTCAAACTAACAAGGAATGGCCAAGATCAAGATTAGTATTAACGGAGTCGAGTACCCCAGCTATTTCACGCTGGGCGCGGGCCTGATCTTCAAGCAGGAGACCGGAAAGGATGTGTCCAAACTGGACACCGGCGACCTTGTGGAACTGGGCACCTTGCTCTACGCCCAGTGCAAAGCGGCAGCCCGTCGCGAAAAGATTGACTTCCCATATTCGTTGGAGGACTTCCTAGACCAAATCACGGACGAAGACCTGTACGCCTTGGGCAACGACAGGAACCAGAATGAGGGAACCACAAAAAAAAAGGGAGAGCCCAGACAGTAGAAAGGTTGCTTGGACTTGCTCAGGGGTGCATCGGGATGAGCCGCGAGGACTTCGCCCTCTGCACCCCTGACGAGTTCCAGGCAATATACGATAACTGGTACAGGCGAGAGGAGGTTGAGATGCAGCGCAACTGGGAGGTTGGTCGCTTTGTAGCGGCGCTTGCCTTGCAGCCCTACAGCAAAAAGCCGGTCAAGCCCACGGACTTGATCCGGTTCCCGTGGGAAAAGAAAGATAGCGGTAATGACGCCGCCGCACCAAAAGGTGTCAGCACATTGGAAAGGGCCAAAGAGATGCTGGGAAGGGTAGAAAAGAAGGGTCAGCCTTCAGATTGATCGCCCGGCTTATGTTTGCGGAGCCAGAAAGGGTCTACCTTGATAAAGAGATACACCGCAAGCAAAGGGATAGCGATCGCATTGAAAGCAAGCATCAAGGCGGCCGCCGGCGAAGCCGAACAAATCTGCAGGAGCGTATCGAACATAGTGTTACAAAGATAACAAAAAAAACGTAATGGGCAACATCGTATCGTTCAAAATACAAATTGAGGGCTCGGACTCCATCAAGACCGTCACCTTCTCGGCGGACGAGTTGGGCAAGGCGCTTAATGCCGTCCGAGACAGCTCCGATCGTTTGAGCGGCAGCATCGTCAACTGGGCTCAGGCAGGACAGGCAGCAGAGATATTGGGATCGATTGTTTCCGATCTGTCATCTGTCTTCCAGGATCTCTCCGCTGCCTATGCCGTCCAAGAGGCGGCCGAGACGAGACTTGCTCAGGCAATGCGCAATACGATGGGGGCGACGGAAGAGGACATCGATTCCATCAAGCGCCTGTGCTCCGCCCAGCAGCAGCTGGGCATTATCGGGGCTGATGTTCAATTGTCCGGAGCACAAGAGCTGGCCACATACCTTGAGAAGAAATCATCTCTGGAGCAGCTGATCCCGGTGATGAACGATATGCTTGCCCAGCAGTATGAGTATAATGCGACCGCTGAGAATGCGGCGCAAATTGCCTCGATGCTCGGCAAGGTGATGAACGGCCAGACTGAGGCCCTCAGTCGGTACGGTTATAAATTCGACGAAGCACAGAAACAAATCCTGAAGTTCGGCTCGGAGGAAGAGCGTGCTGCCGTGTTGGCGGAAGTAGTGCAACAGTCGGTCGGCGGTATGAATGAGAAGCTGGCGCAGACTCCTACTGGAGTCGTGAAGCAGCTATCAAACTGGATGGGAGACCTGAAAGAGCAGGTCGGCGGTGTCGCCACCCGTATTCTGCCTGTGCTTCAGGGGCTGTCGTCGTTAACGACAACGGCGACGGGTATAGGAAAACTCGTTACTTCGGTCAAGTCCCTCACGGCTGCGCTCAAGGCGGCGGGGATAGGGGCAAAAGCCCTCAGAACGGCAATGGCAGGCGTCGCCGGCGTAGCCCTGATCGGCATTATCACCGCTTTGGGCATTATGGCAAAGAAAACCAGAGAGGCTAAAGAAGCAGCCGAAAAGGCGAATGAGGAGTACCGGGAAATGCAGAACCGGCTGGCCACCGCCCGCAGCGAAATAGAAATAGACATCCAGAAACTCGGCACCTTCAATGGCTCCGTCGCGGAGCAGAAGAGATTGGTCGGAGAGATGAACGACAAGTGGGGTTCGACGTTCGGAACTTTCTCTACGGTTGCCGAATGGTACAAGGCCCTTTCGGAGAATGTTGATGCATACTGTACCCGGCTGGCCAACCAGATAGAGTTGGAGAAAATATCCAATGATGTGGCAAATGCCAAGAATTCAAACCGAGATCTGGACGCCAAAATAAAGGAAACCCCGGAAAAGATTTCCTACGACATATATTCCAGTGCAGGTGCCGGCTCCATTCCGGTTAAAACAGGAACACGAACGGAAGATAACAAGGCCTATCAGGACCTTATTCGCCTGAGAGACGAGAATCAACGAGTCATTGATGAGGGGGAGGCCCGTATGCAGGAGCTCCTTGCACAGATTGCGGCTAACGCAATCACTCCGAAAGGCGGCGGTGGCGGAGGAGGTGGCAGCAATTCAGGTGGCTCTATAGAAAAAGACATCGAAGGTTACAAAAAAAGCGTCAAAGACGCCGTCCAAGTAAACAAGATATTCAACGACGGGCAGGATGCTACCGACGTCCGGCTTAAAGCCATGGAGTCTGGCATCACATCTCTTATCAGGAAATACGGCACGGAATCCGAAGCAGTGCAGGAGCTGATCAAGGAATACCAGAAACTCTCCGCTTTGAGGGGAGTTGCTCCAACCATAAAACTACCTGGCGCAACCGTACAGGGGAATATGGGCCTTGTGCCTTCTGCAACAGATATCAAGGCCCCAAGCTATGATTGGTCCTCGATAGAAGAAGCTCCGGAAAATCTCATCAGCATTACAGATGCGGCGGCAGGGGCGACTTCTGCGATGGGCGCTCTTGGTGACGCGATGTCTGGGCTGAGCGGCATTGTCGGTGAAGGAGCGGCCGGGTGGCTCACCTGGGGCGCGAACCTTCTGAAGGCCATCAGCGCGGCGCTGCCGCAGCTCGCTGCTTTGTTTGCCGGCGAGACCGCCGTGGCCGGTGCCGGAGCTATGTCCGCAGTCGCCAATATCCCTTATGTCGGTCCCATCCTGGCCATCGCGGCCCTGGCCAGCATCGTCGCAGCCGCCGCCACCCTGCCGAAATTTGCGGAAGGCGGTCTTGCCTACGGTCCTACACTCGGTATCTTTGGTGAATACCCGGGCGCAGCCAATAACCCTGAGGTGGTAGCCCCGCTCAACAAGCTGCGTGACATCATCGAGCCTGCCTCCGATGGCTTCGGGGTCGTGGAGTTCCATATCCGTGGCCGCGACCTGTTAGGGTTGGCAAGGAAGATAAACCGTCTTGATTCCCGGAACAATGGCTAAGCATCTGCGATATTATACGGAATTCCTGGGCCGGGGAGGCCATGCCATCCGCGCCGAGATCCTTCAGGAGGCGGACAGCGCATTCACCCCCGTCGAGGTGGAGATTGGCTCCGGAGAGTCGCCGCTGGTCATCGAATGGGCCGAAACGAACAAGATAGAGCCTGTCCAGGGTTCCACGGCAACGCTCATCCTGAACTCATCCACCGACCGGCAGCTGCTGCACCTCGCCGGTGTCGTGGCGGCTGGGGAGGTGCGCCTGGATGTCTACCGCGACAATGCGCTGTGGTGGTCCGGCACGCTCGACAGCGAGCCCTACGAGGAGCCCTATACCTCAGGATCCAACTACGACGTGTCACTCACGTTCTCGGACTTCGGCGTCCTGAACCGCATCCCCTGGAGCAGGACCGGCCGCGAAGCTTACTCCACCATACTGAACGCCTGCCTGTCGGCCGCCGGCATCTCGTACGGCAGCCTGACGCAGCATATCTCCACGCTCCATGGGGATACCCTGAATTCCGGCCAGCCCCTTGACCTGACGGCCATGATCCTGAACAACGACAACTTCTACGACGAAGAAGGAAAGGAGATGTCCTGCATGGAAGTCCTCAAGGGCATCCTGCAGCCTTTCGCCCTACGGATCGTGCAGAGGGCCGGAAACCTTTATCTCTACGACCTGAACGCCGCCAGCGCCCTCACGGCCACGGATGTCGAGTGGAACGGCGGAGACGGTTTTATATCCCACGACGAAGTGTTCAACGACGCCACCGTTACCTTCTCGCCATACGGCGATGACGAAGTGGTCGACGGGGATGTCAAGGTGACGGACAAATCCGGCAACGGTACCATGGTGCGCACGTCCTACGACTACCATACAGATTCCTACCTGGACGGCTTCGTCATCCGGCACGGATCCGCCGTGACGACCGACGGGAGGATCACCCTGGAGAACGGTGCCGCATTCTTCGACATCGAGAGCGAGTATTCCGGCGACGACGCATCTGGCGTCCTCTGGGGTTACAAATACGGGAATGCTGCTCTTGAGGATGGCACCTGCCAGCAGCGTCTCAACGCGCCTTCCAGCTGCTTTTCCGGGGGCACGGACACAACGACTTTCGTGGGGCAGAAGATTGCCACCTTCCCGGTGGGCTACCTGAATTATGTGACGCCGGTGAACGGGGTGCGCGGCAAGTACAAGCTGCGCATCAACCTGGACCTGCTCTTCGACGTGCGCTACAACCCTTTCGAGGATGCAGGGGACTACAACGAGAAAGCCAATTACAAGAAGATGGTCAGCAAGTGCGGCTTTTGCTGGGTTCCGGTGATGGTGACGCTGCGTGACGCCCCAGGCGGAACGGCCCTGTACCATCTGGAGAACTACCGGCTGGCACTTGGAGAATCGAAGTATTCAGCCAGCTACGGGACGCGGTGGGTGGCTGGGGCCGGCACGCCCGGTTGCTTTTTCCTGGCCTACTACGATCATGATGACCGCAAGTCCAAGACCGGTCTCGGCGGATGGGCGACCAACCGCCGCTGCATCGGGTACTATACCGACGAGCTGCCCCCGAACTGGGCCACCATGGACGCGGGCGAATACGTGGATCTGCCCGTTGTCGGCGGGTACCTGGAAATAGCCCTCTACTCCGGCTTCCACATCCGTAACCACGATATCGTGACCAGCATTTACAGTCTCGTGCGCTGGGTGGCCTACAAGGATGCCAAGGTAACGCTCGTAAAGAAGAACGGCCAGGCCATTGAGATGGACGATCAGGAGGACACGGCCTTCATCAACCCAGAGGCCCAGGAGGAGTTCTCGGTGGATACGATCCTCGGGACACTGTCCCCGGATGTGCCGACAGCCACGGGGCGCGGGCTGCTGTTCAGCAGTTCGATGATGTTTGAGAAATTCATCCGGGCAGGCATCACCGACCGGCTCGAGAAGCTGCTGCTCGGAACGATATACAGCCAGTATGCCGAACGGAAGCTGAAACTCTCCGGAACGGTGGATCTGCTGTCCGGCTTCGTGCTCAGCGATACAGGCCGCAGCGCCGGGAAGTTCCTGATGGTAGCAGATACGCAGGATCTGCGCGACAACACGAGCCAGGTCACGATGACCGCCTTCGGCGCTGACGAATATGAGGGGATAAACTATGAGTAAGACATACTATAACCAGACCATCGCCATTACGGCCCGCCCCCGCAGCAAACGCCTGCGTGAGGCGGGAGGCTATTATACGGCTGTCACTGTCGGAAAGAACGCCAATTCAAATGCCGGTCAAACGGCATTTGAAGATTCGGGTCTCTTTGAAAAGATTGTTGATCCTCAGACGAGCGAGACTGTCGGTGCGAAGGCTCTTCACGACCTGTACATCATACAGACCCCCGCAGACGAGGAAGCCACACCTCCCGAGCCGGAGGTGCTGAAAGACATCACCGAAATCTTGCGCCACCTCTCGCTCCAGGTCGTCACCCCGGCGCAGGGCGACCCGTACACCGTGCTGGTGAGCGACATCACCATCGCATCGGAGAAGAACGTGGTGGCGGGCGGCGTCGGCGACGGGCAGGCATCGGGCAACACCCTCGACGATCTGCTCGACGTGGAGATTGACACCAGCACGCTGGCCGCAGGGCATATCCTCGTGTACGACGGGCTGACGAACCATTGGGTCAACGTCCTTCCGTCGCTGAACACCCTCTCCGACGTGACGATCGGCGAGCCTGCCGACGGGCAGAGCCTCGTCTACAACGGTACGACGGGCAAGTGGGAGCCGCGCACCATCACGGGCGGCGGCGGAGGCGGTACGGGCAGCGGCACGGTGACTTCAGTCGGATTGCAGGTAGCGTCCGGCGTTCCGTTCACCGTATCGGGTTCTCCCATAACGGCCTCCGGCGCGTTCACGCTCGGCCTGGCCACGGGCTACGCGATACCGACCACCGCGCAACTCGCCTATTGGACGCTATCGAGCAACACGCTCATCACTACGCGCAACGTGCAGATTGGGGCGAATGGAACCGGCAACAGCCGGAACCTCTATGTATGGGGGCAGATGATACTGCACGGAGCGACTGAGTTCTATGCCGACCTTACCCCCGTTGGAAATGTAAACATCGGGTCATCGACGAACCCGTGGCTCGCCATTTACGGCACTACGTTGTACGAAGGGGGCCAGTCGCTGGAGAACAAGTACCAGGCGAAGCTGCCGAGCGGAAGCACGGACGGCCAGGTCTTGACGTGGAGCAACGGAGCGTGGGTGGCTGGCAATGCCGGAGGCGGTGGCGAGGTGAACGTCATCAACTCGATCAGCGTGAACGGGACGGCGCAGACCCCGGATGCGAACAAGAATGTCAACATCACGGTGCCGACGATGCTCTCGCAGCTCACCGCAGACGCGACGCACCGCCTCGTCACCGACACGGAGAAAAGCACCTGGAACGGCAAGCAGGCGGCGCTGCCCAATGGCACGACCGACGGGCAGGTGCTGACGTGGAAGGTGACGGACAATGTGGGAGCGTGGGTGGCTGGCAATGCCGGAGGCGGCGGCGAGGTCAACGTCATCGAGAGCATATCCGTAAACGGCACGCCGCAGACGGTAGATTCGGACAAGAATGTCGACCTCTCCGTCCCGACTGAAAGCACGGTCTCCGGCTGGGGATTCACGAAGAACGCCGGAACGATTACGGGCATCACGATGAACGGCGCGTCGAAAGGAACGTCCGGCGTCGTGAACCTCGGCACGGTGCTGACCGCGCACCAGACGCTGGGCCTCTATGCGGGAACCAGCGGCGGCACGGCAAACGGAACGGTCAACGCCGACCCCTACCTGCTGCTGACGGGCGGCGGGGCCAACAAAGGTTCCGTGCAGATCAAGGGCGGCACGAACATCACTACGTCCGCAGCATCTGGCGTCATCACGATAAACTGCACATACACCTACACGCACCCGACCGCAGGCGCAAACGTCACGATCGCAGCGGCCGATGGCAAGGTGCTTTCCGCCATCACGGTGGACGGCTACGGCCACGTCACCAGCGTGTCGAGCAAGACGCTGGCGGCGGCTGACATTCCCGACCTCTCCGACACCTACCTCCCGCTGACGGGCGGCACGCTGTCGGGCAACCTCACCATCGGAGCGGGGCAGAGCGGCAAGTACAAGACCCTCATCCTGCACGGCACGACATTGTCGACCACGCCTGCGATGACGATCTACGGCGGCACGTCGTCATCCTACGTCACGAACATCTACCGCAGCACGTCGGAATTGGTGTTCTCCAGCAACATCAGCGTGACGGGCAACGTCAAGGCATCGGGCAACGTCATCGCCGGAAGCGCATCCGACCGCAGGCTAAAACGCGACATCAAGACCATAGACATCAACGCCGCGTCGGACATCCTCGGACGGCTCAACCCCGTCGAGTACGAATGGAACGACAAGGCCCTCGAACTGGGCGACCTTTTCGGCCATTCTCGCGGCTTCATCGCTGACGAATACCTCGCGGTCATCCCCGGCGCAGGTCGCAAGATGTGGGGCGATTACGATGCGATAGACTACAACCAGGTCATCCCGTACATCGTGGCAGGCTGGCAGCAGCAGGATATGCGCATCCGCATCCTTGAGGATGAAATCAAGTTCCTGCGCGAGGAAAATGAACGCTTAAATCGGAGGGTCAAGAATGTCATATAGCGGCGGCTACATATCGGGTGCGGTGACGCACAACAAGACCAACGGCGACATCCAGAACGCCCTCGGCGTATCGTCCGACGACCTCGGAACGCTCTGCACGCATCCGAACATCAACATCTTCTCGCGGAAGAAGCCGTGCGTTGTGCAGGGTGACGACACCCCGGACGACACGACCTACGAGGACAACCACTACTTCGTCAAGGCGGTGGCAACGCCGTCAAGGAATGACCTCTTTTCGATGAATCTGGCGTGGACGTATGATGGGGCGCAGGCTCCGTACTTCCGCGAGCTTGACTTCCAGGGCTACTACAACGGCGCACCCGTCCCGTTCAAGCAGGCCAACGGCACGTCGCTGCTGGTCGACCTCGTGGGCGGCAACGCGCAGGCGGCGTTGTTCTATATGTTTATGCGCACGCACAGCAACCCGACCAACGCCATCGCCAACAAGCCGTTCTCCACGGCGAGCGGAATCGCCACGAGCGGCACGGCGGTGTCGTCCACGCGCCTGCCGAATTGTATGACCGTCGAGGACATTGGCTTCTACTCCGAGACGGGCGGCTACAAGGGCATAATGGGTGCGCGGCTCGGCCTCGTAATCTTCGACAAGACGACGGGCGAGTTTGAGGCGGAACTCTTTGCCTCCAGCGACCACGCCGTCGCATACAAGTCCACCCGCGACAACGATATGTTCATCATCCAGACCAGCGGCCTTTCGCTGCCGATCGGAACATATACCGCCGTGGCGTGCGCACGGCTGCTCGACTTGGATTCGGGCAACTATTTCTACCTGCCCGTCTACAACGGCGACGCGAACTACCCGGCACGCTTCGATCTGGAGGTGGGCGGCCTCGACCGCTACGAGCAGGATCGCGTGGGCCTTGCGCCCGGCAGCGGCGCGGCATCCGCCACGCCCGTCACGTCCCTGCTGACGGTAGACAACGACATCTACGTTACGATGCGCGTCTACAATAATAGCGGCAAGACGATGTCGCTGGTCGTCGGAAACAACCCGAAGTTCACGCTGGAGGCGCAGGTCACCGGGCGCGTGACTGACCAGACGGGGACGCACGATATAGGCCGAACGCAGGTCACCGCGAACATCGTCTACCCGTCGAGCAACCTATCCATTAACAACGGAAGCTACGGCGACATCACGTTCAAGATCACCAACGTCTGGAGCAACGACCCCTCGACGCAACCGACGCTCATCACCAGCGGCTCGGCTACGGTGGCCGCCACGCTGAAATACAACGGGACGACGGCCTTCAACCAGCACGGATTTCCGCAGATTCTATCCCTTACTTACGGATCATAAACACCATACGATATGAAAAACATCGACATCATCAAACTGGGCAACGGCGGCTTCCTCGCCGCGACGGGACACTCGCTCCCCGTCGAACACTTCTACAAATTTGTGAAGTTCAAGCGTGCCGTGCAGAAGGCATACGAGGCCGCAAGCAAGGCGCAGGGCGACTTCCTCACGGAAGCCGGGCTGACCTACGCCGACCTCCAGCCGGGGGCGAAACCAGACAAGGAGAAGGCGGAGCGATATAATGCGCTGAACACCGCGATGATCGCCGAGGCGGTTGAGATGCCCGCGGTCAAGATTCCGCAGGAGTTCTACAAGGGCCTCTACGATGAGAACAAGACCGGGCGGGGCGACATCTTCGCAAATATGGACGTTGAGGAAATCGTCCTCGCAGAACTTTTCACGGAGGAATAGGCTATGAGCAACGAGAGAACCATCCCTCCGCTGCCGCTGCCGCGCCGCCTGCTGCGCGGCGTGACGCGAACCGTCCGCGTCACGGTGGTGGATAAGAACAACAACCCCGTCGACCTGACGGTGGCGCGTAATGTCGTGGTGACGGTGGCGCTGGACGGCGCAGGCCGAAGCGAGGCGTATGTCCCCGGCATCAGCATCCAGGGCGACGACAACAACGTCGTGGGGTTCGCGTGGTATGCCGACGTGCAGCGGCGCTGCGGTCGCTATACCATCGACGTCAACGCGGACTTCGGCAACCGCAACCAGTCGCGTGTGGACTTCCACCGCGAGTTCGGCGTCGAGCTGGTGGAACACTCCTGCGACGTGAGCGAGGAACCCGCCGAGGCGATGGAGGTGGACGACGACCTCGACCTGGAGGGCACGCTGGAGGTGACGACGGACGGGATGTCCGCCTTCGACCAGTGGCGCACGTCGCCGGAGAGCGAGGGCTACCCACCGACGGAGGAAGGGTTCTTCGCGTGGATGCGCCAGCCTTCCACGGATGCCGCTGCGGACGTTGAGGCGGGCGAGGCGGCGAGGAATGCGGCAGAGGAGCAGCGCGTAGCGGCGGAGCAGTCCCGCGAGGCGCAGGCCGCGAGCGACCACAGCCGTGCCGCCAGCGACCATACTACCGCCGCATCCGACCACTCGCTTGCTGCATCCGACCACGTTACGGCGGTGCTGGATCATACGCAGGCGGTGAGCGACCACGACCGGGCAGGCGACGACCACGATACGGCGGTAGCAGACCACCAGCAGGCCGAAGCCGACCATACAAGGGCCGAAGCCGACCACACTGCGGCTGGCGAAGACCATACGCGGGCTGGGAACGACCATACGATGGCTTCATCCGACCACGGCATCGCGGAGACTGACCACACGAGGGCAGAGAGCGACCACTCGACGGCGGCAGGCGATCACACGCGAGCCGGCGACGACCATACTGCTGCTTCCGCTGACCATACGCAAGCGGGGCAAGACCATACGCGAGCTTCATCCGACCACGGCATCGCGGAGACTGACCACACGAGGGCAGAGAGCGACCACTCGACGGCGGCAGGCGATCATACGCGAGCCGGCGACGACCATACTGCTGCTGCCGCTGACCATACGCAAGCGGGGCAAGACCACACGCGAGCCGAAAGCGACCATACTCGTGCGGAGAGTGACCACGCCCGTGCCGAGCAAGACCACGAGGCGATGCAGAACGCCGTGCCTACGCCGACCGCAGCCGACAAGGACAAGGTGCTGACGGTTACGGACGAGCAGGGCACCCTCGGCTGGGAGGAACCTCCTGCCGTAACCGTAGACCAGACCTACGATGCCACCTCGCAGAACGCGCAATCCGGCGTGGCGATGGCTGGGGCGCTGGCAGGCAAGCAGGACGTAATCGACGACCTCGACGACATCCGCGACGGGGCGGCAGCGGGGGCAACGGCATACCAGAAGCCGTCCATGGGCATCCCGAAGGCAGACCTTGCGCAGGCCGTTAAGGACTCCATCGGCCTTGCAGACACCGCCCTGCAACCTGCGGACATTGCGCAGCTGGAGACGGACGTTGCCGCGATAAAAAGCGAGATTCCGTCAGCGGCATCGCCGCAGAACCAACTCGCGGACAAAAACTTTGTCAACAGCTCGGTGGCCACGAATACGGCCAACTATATCAGCGACAACGGCGCTCCGTTCCTCAGCCTCGCAGCTTTGCAGGCCTACTCCGGCCCGCTGACAAACAACGACTATGCATTCGTGATGGGAACGGATGCGGCAGGCAATACGACGTACACGCGCTACAAGTACAACGCATCCACGCAGACGTGGGCCGAGGAGTATGTGCTGAACAACTCTTCGTTCACGGCTGCGCAATGGGCCGCGATCAACTCCGGCATCGACGGGCAGACGCTCCAGCAGATGTTGCAAGACATCGCGGCGGCATACGTCAAGCCGAGTGGTGGCATACCCGATACGGATCTTGCCACGGCTGTGCGCGAGGCTCTTACCGCCGCCTTGAGCGCCTACCAGAAGCCCGCGACGGGAATTCCAGAAAGCGATATGGCCTCCGGCGTAATCCCATCCGTCCCCGCCATCTCCACGGACATCCAAACGGACAAGGATAGCACGACAAAGACCGCCGCTCCTTCGGCAGTTTACAACGAGGTGCATCCCGCTTTCGGCTCGTCACAACCGGCAGGAGGAATGCTTCCGAATGTACTCTACAAGTTGGGAACGTTGACGGGGAACGTAACCATCTCCTTCGCGTCGGCAACGGACAATACCATCGAGAACGAATACAAGTTTACCTTTACCGCAGGCTCTACCGCCCCGACAATCACTTGGCCTGCTGCCATCACGGGTTGGGCGGGTAACTGCGTCGAGGACGGCGCTCCCGTTATCACCGGCGGAAACTACTACGAAGTGTCCGTGATGGATGGTATCGCCCTCATCGCGGAAGTGGAGGTATAGGCTATGAGCGAGTTCAGAAGAAGGATAATGATGTCTTTAAGGACGCAAGTGGTCAATCCCTATCCGCCGGACTATGTGGATGATGGCAAAATTTGGGCCTATATGACGGTTCCAGAAGCAGGGACATATAGAATTTCTGATGGATATGGGGAATCTATTGGATGGTCAGCTTTGGAGATAGATGGTGTCAATCCCGGCAATACTAATCGAGACCAATATCTATCGGAAGGTGACCACCTGTTGAAATATACACTTAGCAATTCGACTATATATCCACCTTTTTCTCGTGGTTTATCGTCTTATTTTACCTTGATAATAGTGCCAGATACTGTAACAACATTGAGCGACTATTGTTTCTATGGGGCGCAAAATGCTTACGCGAAGGTCTTGATGGATAAGACCAAGATAACCTATCTTGGAACAGGTGGTTTGTTCCATGCAAATATCAACTTCGGCGATGTCGATTTTCCGAATTTGCAGACTTTGAAAACTTTCTTCAACGACTACTATGCCGCAGGAAATTGCAAAATAAAAAGCCTCGGTGAAATTACATCTATTCCCGATGGCGGATTTAGAGGCTCTGTTTTTAAAGACAGCAAATACATCATCCCGGCAACAGTAACGAGCATTGGAAACCTCTGCTATTTTCAGAACAACTACAACCTTATCTATTATTGCTACCCGACCACGCCGCCGACGCTTGGTGGCTCTCAAGTGTGGTCCCGCGCCCCTGCCGCGATTTATGTACCATCCGCCTCGGTGGATACATACAAGGCCGCAGAAGGCTGGAGCAATTATGCCAATAAAATTCAAGCAATGTAAAAACTTACGACTATGTTATACACAAAGACCATCGCTGGCAGGCAAGTGTTTTCAGACTGCCGCACCATCCAACTCGAATTTGACCACGACCCGCTTGTGGCGGGCCAGTATGTGTCTAACCCCTCTGCCGAACTCATCGCTGCCGAAGGCTGGGTGGAATTTGTACCGCCAGTAATCCCTCCGCAACCCCAGACAGAACCCTACGAAACGGACATCGTGGAAGCCGTAAAGAAGATGCTCGCCTCGTCTGTGGAAGAACTCACCGACGAGGAAGCCCTTGAGGTTGCTGCTCTATATCCGACGTGGGCAAGCAAGATTGGCCAATCCGTGACCGCAGGAGAAAAGCCGGATAGGCTTTGGTATGACGGCAAGTTATACAAGGTAATCCAGCCGCACACGGTGCAGGAAGAGTGGACGCCCGACATCACCCCTGCGCTGTATGTCGAGGTGAGCATCGAGGAAATCCCGGCTTGGAAGCAGCCTACTGGAGCACATAATGCTTATCAGAGCGGGGATAAAGTCAAACACAATAGTAAGGCCTGGATATCGAACGTTGACAACAACGTGTGGGAACCTGGCGTTTACGGCTGGGAACCTCTTGATTAACCATCCGACGCGAGGATTTCGCCAACAATTGTGTGGATGTGAAAGCACGTCTGGCAGCCCATCATAGTATCAAGCCGATAAAAAAAGCCCCTCGAACACTAATAGAATAGTGTTTGAGGGGTTTAGGTGTTTTGATCAAAAAAGAACTCCGTAATTTTCACATTTCGTTTTGGAAAAAATCACATTTCGTTTTGGCGGTTATATATATGATGGGCGGCGAAACCATGACCGGCGTCCCCTGCTTCATGACTTTCGACCTGAACTCCAGCTGGAACACCTATGGCCTGAAGACGCCGCATATGTACCTGACCATCGCCGAGTGCGAGATCCGCAAGGGTAATTTCAACGAAGCCATGAAGTATCTCGACGCTGTCCGCGTGAAACGTGTCGAGCCTGTGCTTTACACCCCGCTGCAGGGCAACGTGTCGACGAAAGCCGAGGCGATCGCCCACCTGAAGCAAGTGGAGCACAGTGAATTCGTGTACACTCCCTACAACTTCATCTTCCGCAAGCGCTGGAACCAGCTCGATGACATGAAGGAGACCTTCACCCGCGAACTGGTCGGCAAGACCTATACGCTGAAGCCGGATTCGAAAATGTGGATCTTCCCGTTCCCGAAGAATGCGATCAGCAACAACGCGAATATCAAACCGAACAATCTTTAAGTAATGGATATGAAAAGGTTCTTTCTGACCCTTTCCCTGCTGCTCTGCTGTTTTCTGGGCCTCCACGCCCAGAAAAAGCAGGCGGTAAGTGTGCTCTATGTGGGCGGCTCGCCTGAAATCGAGACCGTCGGAATCGGCACGCCGCCGGATCCGGCCGTCGTGGCCAAGAGTGCGGCCGAACGCACGGCCGCTTTCGAGAAATTCCTCAAGAAGAATTTCAAAACCGTCAAGGTCGTCGACGCCAAGGACTATCACTATTCGATGTCCGACTACTACGACGTGACCATCCTCGACGGCACGCCGGCGCCCATCGCGCCGGGGATCCGCGACGTCGACGATCATGGCCGAATGGTCCGTTATGCGCGTCCGCAGTACTTCCCGCTCGACTTCAGCCGCCCGGTGATTACCATTGCCGAAGCGGGCGAAGATATGGGCCGCCGCATCGGCACGAAGAACGACTGGTACTGCCTCTGCCTGGAAGACCTTGCCCTCGGCTGGAATGCATCGCATCCCATTTTCCAGGGCCCGGTGAAAGTTACCATCGAAACCTCGATGCAGCCCACGCCCCCCGCAGCCGCTGAAATCGCGGAAATGATGGGTGAGCCCCTGCCTTCCGAGACCGAGATGTTCCTGATGCAGACCATCAACTATACCGATAAGGTAAAAGATAATTACACGTATCGTGTCGGTATGGTTTCCCGTCCCGGCGGCTATCTGGATTCTCCGGAAACGGAAGTCATCACGGGCGGCAAGTGTGCCAAGAGTATCGATGCCGTGGCTATCGGT
>JAEEGG010003917.1_pt1 | contig 36645 bp, 33 predicted proteins | sample 9134161 | NCBI WGS metagenome assembly JAEEGG01 (sample SAMN16246543, study PRJNA631951) | gut metagenome | biome: gut microbiome; feature: rumen; material: CR-attached | host: Bos | place: Iran: Karaj | collected 2018-10
CAGGGGAACGGTCTCCCTGAAGATCTCCGCCGCCAACGCGGATGATCCACACAAAAGAAACAGCAGCAAACAAACGGAAAAGCCGGACAATGCCTTCCTCACCCGTTCCATCGTGAGTTCATTTTTGTTGATCGGCATAATGATTCTCTCCTTATTTGTATTACATGACTCTTACCTCGCAGCGGGTACATAATCTTAAGATTTTAGTATAGACAGCAAAAAGGCTAAACACTGTTTCGCTAATCTTTCAATGTCTCCGCCGATCATGCGTCTTGTAATAGGCAGTCTTTTCCTCATACATGGATTGATCTGCCCGACGGAAAACATCCCTGTACTCTTTATCCTCTCCGGGACAAAAAGCCGCAGCCCCCTTAGCGATAGCAAGAGGCCCCTTGTAAAGTTTCCCTGTCAGGTCCAGCGACCCAATCACTTTTTCCAGATCCGCAAAACACCGTTCCGTATCAGGCTTCTTCGTTCCGTCAAACACGGCAATAAACTCATCCCCGCCTATCCGGTAGAGGTTTTCTTTCCCGAACACCGTCTTCAGTACTTCTGCCGCATCCGTAATTGCCATGTCTCCGGACTCGTGCCCGTATTTGTCATTGATTTCCTTCAGACCGTTCAGATCAAAAACGTAAACAGTAAAAGAAGCCGTCCCCCGTTGAATCGCGTCATCCAGGGAATGGATTTTTTCCAGATACGCCGTCTTATTACCAACCCCGGTCAGTCCGTCGACGACAGCCATCTCACTAAGCTTCCGGTTCGCCTCTTCCAGTTCTGTCGTTGTAACTTTAATAAATGTTGCCATCCGGTTGATCATAGAAACCTTGCCTTCAAAAGTCCGTTCATCCATGCTGAGCTCCTTTTCCGGAAGCTCTTTCGGTTCGCCTTCCCGCATAGCAGCAATGACCTGCGTTACGTTGTGCTGATTGACGTTGTCCCCTGTGCGTAAAAACTCTCCGGAGGTGTAAAAACCGGAAGTGGGAGCAATCCGCTGATAGGGTTCTGTTTCTTTACCTACCTCGTCGTTTCCCCAGAAAGTCCGGCGCCCCGCACAGGAAAAGACAAAAATACATTCCGGCGCAAACTGCAGGATCTTATTTCCCTCTTTCCATACAGAATCCAGAATCGTCCAAGGATCCCCATAAGCAATCCGAGCCTGCACGTCCTGACTCATATCTGAAGTCATGGTCAGGGAACCGTCCGGGTTGCTTGCAACCGGAGCGCGCATGATGTCAATGCCGTTATGCCGGTACAAAAAAGGAAATTCCAGTGTGTTGTTGAAAAAAAACTCATCGTTACGGATATGCAAATACTTGTAATAGATTTCATACGCCGGACGGTGATTCAGTTCCTTCAGGATACAGCCATCCGCCGCAGTGACATGCATGAAGGAGCCGAGAGGCTTCCAACCGGTGACAAAGGAAGTCTCCACATGGAAGTCGTCTCCGCCAAAGAGAATAAAAACGATTCCCTTCTCCTCATACCCTGCCGCCATGGAAAATACGCAGGCGTCATCCTTCTCCAGATTCTCACACAATGCTCCTCCGCCAAAAATCTGTACGCCCTTTCGGATACGGGAAAGGCTTTCGCAAAGTGTTGTCATCGACATGCCGCGTATCGTCACAAGAAGCTCCACGGCCTTGACCCAGGGCCGTTCGTCCATTGCAGCCGCCAGCATTTGCACAACATTCTCCTGTGTATCAGCCTGCAGCGGATACTGCAACACTTCCACCCGGGTGGAAGGATATTCAAACAGCGTGCAGATAACCGCAATGGACCCGCCGGAAAAATCGCCGTTTACAATATTCCCGTTGGAAGAGCAGCCTACATAGAGAGCTTCCGGCATCAGCCTCTCAATGGTCTTACATACATGCCCGATCCGTTCCCGGTCCGGAATCTCTGTACAAATCTGGATCAATACCTTCGAGCAAAAGTTGCTCTTGGCCCATTGCCGGAGTTTCCGCAATTCTTCTTCCAGCTTTTTATCGTCCTGAAACGTAAACTGAACCTGTTTCATAATAACACTCCTTTTATGATTTCTTATATCATTGTTACATTACGTTCTTCCCCAACACCACATTCAGCCACTTCTGCTCCCGGCCCGAGGGCAGCGCATCCTCCGCCACCCAGCACGCGAGACAGTCGAACAGCCCCTCACGGTACAGCCGGTGCTCAATCTCCGGATTGTTCAGATGCTCCCTCGCGCACTTTTTGAACTCGTTCCGCACCGCCTCATACTTCCAGATCATCTGATACGACAAATACTCCAGACCGGCAAAACGCGGAAAATACAACTCCCACTCCGGCAGATGATTGCTCTTGCTGCTGTTGATGGCCCGGGTGGTGGGATGCAGATTCCAAAACTCATCATGGGCCACATAAGACCAGGGCACAAAGTGATCGATGGAAATGTTCTCCGGCGCCAGCCGATTCTCCCCGTAGATTTCATGAATCGGCGCCAGCTCCGAAAGCAGCTTCCAATTTTTTTAACCTTCTCCAGCTTCCGCTCCCGGGACCCAGGTTGAGATGATACTCCGTCACCATGTACCAGGCGTTGGTGATCATATCGTCGATGAGTTCCTCAAACCGAATCTCCTGCTGCCCCTTGCAGACATGATTCAGAATCGCCTGAAACCAGAACAGCTTGTAGCACTCCGCCTTGTTATCGAACAGGCGGGATAAGCTTGCAATATTCAGTTGTTCTGATTTTGGAAGTTGCATGGTGGGTGACTCCTAAGTTATTTTAATATCCTTAGTAATTTTAATTTGTCCTCATATGCATTTTAGTTAGCAATACTATACATATTATGAATGTTTTATCATACACAACGACGTAACCTTATCCCCTTCGTGCAATTTCATCATAATTACGCCCTGAACAGCTCGATGAAACTTTCTCACTACATCCACATCTACGCAGAGAACGTAACCCTTCGCAGTAAACAGGAACAACTGATCGTCAGCATGCACAATGCACATGCCCGCAACATCACCGGTTCTTTGCGTCAGTTTGTAATTAATACGTCCCCTTCCGCCCCGCTTCTGCTTTTTGTATTCGCAAATCTCTGTCCGCTTACCAATGCCGTTCTCCGTAACCGACAACACATAACCGGCATCATCGCGAACCACATCCATTGCTACGACACGATCCCGCTCAAATAGATTGATACCCTTCACCCCATGAGCCGTCCTGCTCATGCAACGCACATCCTGTTCATCAAAATGAATCGCCATACCATCGCGTGTGGCCAACAGGATGGAGTTGTTTCCGTCTGTTATCTTTACGCCGATCAGTTCTTCGCCATCATGCAAAGCAATGGCCCTCAGTCCGTTCTTCCGGACAGAAGAAAACTCCGCCAGCTTACAACGTTTTACCGTACCCCTGTCGGTAGCCATAAACAGATACTTCGTATCATCAAAATCATGTACATTGATAACAGCCGTAATCTTTTCGTCCAGGCCCAGTTGCAACAAATTAATAACAGCACTGCCCTTCGCCTTGCGGCCGGCTTCCGGAATCTGATACCCCCGCAGCATATAAGCCTGCCCTTTATTGGTAAAAAACAGAACATAGTCATGTGTTTTAGCAAAAAACAGATAGCGGTTAAAGTCGCCGATCTTGTTACTGCCGCCAAGAATTCCATAACGTCCTCTATTATTCTTAAGTACATTGTCAGGTGCTTGTTTGATATCTTCCATTTTTTCGGTTTGTCCTTTCATTTTCCCGTTTGCTATATTTAGAACCACATGTGCAGCTTATTACCCAAATAACCTAAGGTCAACTGAAAACTATGGATTGCAACGTTGACAAGGTTTATATCCTGAATTAAAGGCTTTGTCCCTACTAGAAAAAAACACCTTATTATTCTCCTTCATCTTTGAAACAGAACCACAATTTTCCCGATGGAATACACGTGACTTACTATTCCCAACATATGTAAGATACACAGCTTGTGACGTTCCTACGTTGCTTTTAGGTTTTGGTGCAATTTCAGTGACGACAGGCGGTTTTGCTTTTTCTTTCGGAATTTCTTTCTTTGGTTCTTCTCCACCGCTAAAAAAATAAATTAGCAATGCTGAAATCACTGCACACGCTATTTTCACGACCCCGGATAGGTTTGTTGCAGAATTGTTTGAGGTTTCATTATTGTCATAGTTCTGTATATTTTGCTGAAGGTTTTGCCGTATGTTATGCTGGATGCTTTGATGTGCGATTTGTTTATTATTATTAATAAACTGATTATGGAAAACTTCGGGCGGTTTATCTCTTTTTTCCGCAATTACATCATGTACGTGATAATCTGTTTCTTGGTATGACAGCACTTCGTCTATAAAGACTATCCTGTCACAGTGAGGACATCTTACCGAAGCTGTCCCAAATTGAATTTCTATTTCCTTTCCACAGTATAGGCATTTACAAACAATGGAATCAATATTTGGATTAACTGCAACAGGATCTTTTATCTTTGCAGTATCAACCGGAGTTCCACACTTCTCACAATAAACTGCTCTAAAAGGTAGTTTAGCACCACAATTAGCACAAACTGCGGAGGATTTAGGCAGATGAGCGTTAACCGCTCCACAGTTCGTGCAAGTCTCTGCCTTTTTAGGTAGCCTAACGCCACATTGTATACAGAATTTAAATTCAAATAAACCTTTTGAGGACATTGGCCCTTAACTTCCTTTTTGTGCCGACATCAAACACAGCCTCTAACTAACTTATGCATTATATTTTAGGTAATCCCAAAACTACGGCTGACAATAACCACAAGGCGAGTAACCTTCGTTTTCTAAAGCTTTCTTGCTGCTGTGAACAAGTTTACGGTTCTTATCTGATATAGTTACCACGTTTTTACAGTTTTTACGGTGGTATTTCATTCGCTTTGTATTTAAAACATAGTCCTGTTCTAAATTTTCATCTGCTGCTGACTTTACCAAAGGCGCCTCATTCTTAGCCGTAATGATACTATATTCTTTGCCATCATAGGCTAGTACAATATCGCCTTGCGTATCAGATCTGTAAATTTTAGTACTATTATTTTCCAAAGTTTTGAGTGTTTTTTTAGACGGATGCCCGAACTTATTGTCTTTACCCACGCTAATAAAAGCCAATTTTGGTTTCATAGCTGCCACAAAGTCAGGCGTACTGGAAGTACTGCTGCCGTGATGTCCCACAATGTATAGATCACAAGAAAGATTTGCACTATCCTTTACAAGTTTAGCTTCCGTTTCAGCTTCTGCGTCTCCTGTAATGATGCAAGAAAAGTTTCCATAACTAACTTTAATAACAGTAGACCTATCGTTTTCTTTTTCTTCTTTACCATTCGTCGCATAAAGAATATCAATGTTTGCATTTCCCAATTTATAACGTTGACCACTATTTGCATAAACTACAGACCTGGCCTTCTCAAGTGCTCTTTTAAATGAGAAATAGGTTTTTGTTTTCTCCTGGTAACCCGGAATGATTGCCATACCAACTGTAACTCTATTGAGCAGACCTATCAAACCGGAAATATGATCCTGATCATAGTGCGACGCAAACATATATCTGAGGCTTTTAATATTCTTTGCTCCACTAACAATGGAAACTACACGTCTTGAACTATCACCACCACCACCATCATAAACCATATATTCATCATTTTCCCTAATTAGCACGCATAGCCCCTGTCCAACGTCCAGCATCGTTATCTCAAACGGGTATTTTGCAAAACTATGGCTTTCACTTTTTTCTTGTTTCTTGTCGTTTTGTTTTGTAACAACCGGATTACTCGGGGCTGGCTTTTTATAATCTGTTTTATATTTTGCCGTATAGGAATAACAGCCTGCTATCATGACAACAAAAAAAATCATGATGCAAGCAAAAATGCATCTTTTGTTCATCGACTCGCGAAATTTACAAAGAATACAATCCATCTTTTTCATTTCAGCGCTCTCAACCTTATAATATTATTGCTATTTCACAACATAAATATAAATTAGCTTTTTTTATAAGCGTTTTGCTTCCGTACTATCAATTCGCCACCTACCGTTAATATTAATCAATTTGGCCTTACCTGCAAAAAACTGTATTTTCTGTCCATTGCCTTCACGATCCACAGCTTTTAACGTATATGCATATGTTGCCGAATAATTATCTTCGTGTAAGACTTTTAAGTCAACGATATCACTACGCAAGGTTGTTGTGTAACCTCTGGCAAAATGGTCGTAACTTTGCATAAACTTTTGATAGTCAGGAGATAGAATATTAAATGCCGTTCTCAATTGCCCATTTGTAATTGCCTGATGAAAACTAATAAAAGTATTCCTTGCGCCAACGTTATTGTTATTATTAACAGATGAAATATTTTGCTGCTTTTGTTCAGATTTTAAGCCCCCATTGTATGGATCTTTCGCAACTGGGAATTCACTCAAAACGCCTGGCCCCAACTTTACCAATTGTGTTAATACAATATCCGCAATATCAACATTTTTCATTTCATACAGGTAACTATGATAGTGCGACGGATTCCGCCCTCCGCCTGTATAAAGACCTCCATGTTCCATAGAGCCGTCAGGCTTAAAATCATACAATGCATAAATAGGCAGGTAGTGGTTACCATTCTCCCAATAACCAGCGTTCGCATCTTTATCACGAACTTCCTTGCCTAAAAAGAACTTCAAAATCAAAGGTTTATTATCATTATTTTTTCTAAACAACTTATATTCGCCAATCACTTCGTCCGTATTTAACAAATATGCCACCTGGCTATTCTTAGTATCTACAACAGTAATCATTTTATTCCCGTAACACAAAAAGCCTTTGTTACTTAGGCCATAAGTTGTTGCTGTAATATGTGAACCGTCATAACCTCTTTGCATCAGATATTCTTTAGCTAAATCCATATTCGTTTTGGGAACAACTTTAGGCTTTTCAGGTACAAGAACTTTAGGTGTTTCCTTCTTTTGGTGCGTAACTTCTTCTTGCCGGGTAGTTGTATTGTCAGTTACCTCTTTCTTCCCGTTATTAGTTATAAAGAAGAAGGCGCCTCCCATCACTAACGCAGCTACAAGACCAGCTATTACGCCCATTCCAAATTTTTTGTTCTCTGAAATATGTTCAGAGTTTAAAACTACTATTTCTTTTCCATGAAGATTATTATCTTTTGGCAACGATGGCGGTTCTATATTAATATCAGTACCATTTTGATTGACAGCAGGACTCTCCTTTTCCATTACTTGCTGTTTCGCTTCTAGTTGAGGATTGCTTTCTAACGTTTCCATTTGCTGAAGCGCACCATTGACAGAAGTATCGTTCTCCTGTATTTCTTCCACGGTTCTAGCAACAATTTGATTGTTGGCCTTATCAATTTCTGCTTTTTCAGTTTTCAGCCGGATGAAAGGCGTTCCGCAATCTTCACAAAACCGCAGCGTATCATCTTCAACGTATTTATTACATTTAGGACAATAATTCATAGCGTTTCACACCTAACTAAAACTATTTAAGAATCATTAACGTGTTTTTAATTACCTTTTGGCATCTCGTTTTTAAAGAACAATACAATTTCAATACGCCTATTGCGTGCTTTCATTTCATCTGTCGCATTATCCGCTAACAGTTGGGACTGGGAATAACTATCACCTGCCTCGCGACCAACAGGTTTAAATTTCCCAAATGAAGTAGCTGACATCAAATACCTTGTCGGATCAACGCCAACATCTGACTGCAAGAAGTTATAAACATTTATAGCTCTTTGTGATGCTAACCGCATATTATGATCATCCGTACCTTCTTTATCAGCATGACCTTGAACTTGTATTTCACTGATATTCTGCAAATTATCCTTAACAATAGGTCCCACGGCACTAAGAATCTCTTTACCAGTGTCTTTAATATTACTTTCGTCTGTATCAAATAAAACTTTATCACTAAATGTAATTGTCATACGATCTAATTTTTTAATAATCGTTATATCAGATTTTGAATTCTTAGCCGCAGAGATAGGATGCTCATTATCTTTATCAGAGAATATCTCTACAGATTTAGTGTGCCTTTTAATATCTTCCGCAATCTTATCCTGACTCTCATAAGCACGGTCGAGATTTTCATTTCCGGCCCCAATCATCTTAGAAACCAAAGAAAGAATGATAAGCATCACCAATACAAGGGACAACATCAAATCAGTAAAGGAAGGCCAAAAATTAAAACTAAATCTATCCTTAAGCATAGCGCACCTGCCTATATCTAATTTTTCTTGTTATTCTCTTGAAGGATTTCCGTCACAGACAACTGTGACTTTTCCAAACTTTCAAGACGACCAACCATTAACATCTGCACGCCAATGCTGATTGCCAATAAGATTGCCAACACAACAGGTACATAAGTCTGTACTATTTTTGACAAACCGCTTTTTTCCTCTGCCGCCGCAATATTTACAGAACCGCCAGCAACTACTTGTTCCCTCAGGGCTTGTACCATATCTACTCTTTGATCTCTTAATGTTTGCAAAATTGCACTCAGTTTTTCTTCAACCTTTGCAATAGCAACCGAATCATTACTTTCTGCTTGGATTATCTGCGGCTGAGTATGTTCCTGGCTGCTTAATACTTGGAGGATTGCTTCTAATTTTTCTTCAACTTTGGCATTGCTCATTGCAGCGTTGTTGCCCACGCTGATAATTTGCGCTCGTTCTGTATCACTTAAACCCGCTTTTGCACCTAACTTATCCAGCAGTTCGTCAAAACTTCTGCCAAAGTTTTCAAACATCATTCCCATCCTCCTGTTGGTTTCAACCAAAGGATTATTAATCTGTTTCAAAGACGTGGCAGCGGTTCCAATATTATTACCAATGTTTTGCAACTCAGCAGCTAATTGTTGTCGTAAAGGATCTCCGATAGCTTTTACTAAATGTTCTTCGCTATCAGAAATTTTCTGTGCAAGCGCAATATTTGTTTCAATAGATTTGGCCAACGACTCTTCACTATTTTTCCGATACTCTGTAAAGTTCTCATCATACATTTTTAGTGTATGAATTACAGCTTCGAGTTTTTCCGACTGTGCCAGGTAATTATCTTTTACAACGTTCGAAATTTCCAGATTCTTATCTGCAACTGATTTGTTTTGACTTGCTAAGTTGGCCATATATGCCAAAAAGCTGTCATTTTGTTCACGAATCTGTTGCTGCATAGCAGAAAGAGCCTCTTTCATCTCTGTAAATTTAGAAGCCCCATTATTAAAAGCGGTCTGAGTTTCAGTAACTGCATTTGCAGCTTCTCTCAATGCAACTACAGTTTCATTGCTTTCCGCCAAATTCCTCAATAACCCTTGTGCACCAGTGTTAATGTTTTCAGCGTTTTTTACCGTTTCATTTAATTTTACCAGGCTGTTTTCACTTTTCTGGAAATCTGTCGGATAGAGAACCGGCAGCCAGGTATTAATAGTACTGTTGGTCAATTTTTCAGTTAAACGATTAATGCAACCTTCCTGAATTAAAACTGAGAAAAAAGCTACAAAAACAATAGTACAAAAAACGCCCCACATACTTGGTGCAAATGCCCCTCCCAGATTTGATAAATCTAATGTATATTTGCCCGCTGCACTACTACTTACCCTAAGAGAAGTAATAGTCATTGCTAAACCTACAAGTGTGCCTAAAATTCCCACTACTAAGAATAGCGAAATAAGTGTCCTTACAGTATCAATACCTCTAAATATTTTATTTGTTGTATTTTTAACTAACAGGTCAGAATCCAATCGGCTGCTTTTGTACCCTGCATTGTAGATTGCCTTTAAATGTTCAAATAACGGAGCCACGGTATCCTTGTTAATAGGGTGTCCCTCTGTCTTCATTTTGTTAAAAATTGCCATCTTAAAATTCTCAAAACACTGGACAACATCAACGTTGTTCATTTTTAAGACATTTTCTAAAAATGATACATCCTGCATTTCTTCTAACATCTTTAAGTTCGCAGAAGTTTTTAAACGAATTCCATTACACCTGATTAACACATAAATCGCCAAAGCCCATATTGCTCCAATAATAATCTGTAAAGGTAATTCTGTTGGCCATACATACTTCCAGAAATCTACCATGATTCATGCTCCTTCTTTCCAATAAAGTAATGAATAATAATTATAATAATTCTATTTCACCTTTTGAGACCAGCTTATAAAAACTACTAATTTTTTGAAAAGTTGCTGGCTTGATCAACTTACCTCTATTTCCTTTTTCAGAAATAGCATTATTTGTAAAACAGAAAAAGGCTAAATAGGCATCTTCCACTACTGTTTTTTTGGTAAAATTAGAAATCAGCATATTAGGTGCAACTAAAAAATATTGATTTCCACAACCGTTATCAATATTCAATCGTTGTGCTTGGTAAGAATAAGTGCCGCTCGTTTCTATCAGGCATATCTTGTCAATATCTTCAATTTCACACCAGGAATCAAAATTATTTTTAGATAATCTTTTTTTATCATCCGGAAAAACGATTAATTTTATATCACTACTCGTAGGTAAGAGTCGTGTATTATAATCATCTACAAATTTTTTAACTTCAGACCTATATTGTTCAACAATAAAATCATTTGAAAAAGTCTTCGCTTTAACATCTGTTGCTGATTGATTTCCTCCGTTTAAAGAAGTTGAAGGTACTATTTTAATATCCAATGCCTTTTCTTCATCAATATGCGATTTTTCAGAAGCCAAACTACCACTACTATGTTGCCCAGTCTGTTTAATTTCTGGTACGTTTGAACAGATTTCATTATGTTTAGGCACGGAAGCCGTGTATTCAAACTTATTAAGCTGTAATAAATCTATTTTGTGTGTTAATAACTGAATATCATTTTTCAACTCCAGTACGTAAGTATTATCCGTCATAGTATTATCCGTCATAATTTTTTTGTCACTTTGCGCCAGTAAGATTGGCATTATTTCTATCATCAAGCGAATATTATCATCAATTTCATTTCGAATCTTATCAATTTCAGCACGATTTCTTTTCATCGAATCCATGATTTCAAGCAATTTTTCATAACAGATTTTTAATTCATTGTTTTCAGACATACTAACCCTCCGCTTTCTTTAATAAATAAACGGAAATGGCTCAAAACCAGGCATTATTTCCCCTATTTGAGCCATTTCAATTAAATTCTAAAGTTTGATATTATATCATTCGCAAAGTGTTTCTTAAGATCATAATAAACAAGGGCTCAACTTCAACATTATTAGGACTGCCACCGGAATCTTTATTCTTTTCTATTAATTCCTGGTTAACTGCAGCCCAAATATTATTCAGGTCTTGCTTACTCAATATTATTTCCGGTAAACTTAACGCGGTTGCCTGTTTATTAAACTTGCTGAGAAATGCTTTAAAGACTCTAAAGTCTCTGCTCACTTTTATTTTCCCTAAAATGTACTCCGGCAATAACCCTTCAAGTCCATTTTTAAGCACACCATCTAACATAAAATCTTCACCGGCTATAATTGTTTTTTCCGTAGCATTATTATTGGTTTTTGCATTTTGTTGAGCAATGTTAAACGGATTTGCAATTGTAGAAGCACCTGCTGTCCCGTTCCCGCTCTGTCCCGCAGTTTTAACTTGTATCACCCTGTCACAAACTAACCCGTAAGCCACCTCTTGTTTCGGAAAAGTCGTGCATTTTATATCAAATACAGGATCGTACTTGATTAACTTTTCTTCATTAATAGACTTTCCGTTATTGATATGATTTTCCTTTTCCAAGTATTGTCCAATATCAATACCATAAGTCAAACACGCTTTAAAAATCTGATTTATGAGGTTATTAGAATCAAAAATACCGGCCGCCGCCCAGTTCAAAAGTTTGGACCCGTTTCCGCCAACATAACAATCCGGCAATAATTCAAATTCACCATATTTTTCATTTACCCGCAAGTATCCAATTACAATACCGGTATAAAAGAAAATACCAGATAAAGCATAAACCACATTACGACGCAACACATTTACATTATCCAATGTACTTGCCGCCGTAAGAGCATGGAAGATTTTATCTTCGTTATATTTTAGGAATGCTTCCAGCAGCAAATTGAATTCTTTTTCTTTGTTTTCAGCAACCAACGCTTCGATATGTTTATTAACCTCCGGATCATTAGTGCTCAAGTTATTAATTACTGACTTATTGTTAAATAATTGACGATTCAATATCTCTTTGCCGGCAAAGCGAAGTGAAGCCTGATAGCGTACGTCTGCCGTGCTCATGGTTGTACCCTGCCATACTGCAATGTCTGTTGATCCGCCTCCAATATCAAGACACACAACACCTTTGATTATGTGGGCGTTCATCTGATTGGCGAAAAAAGTAGCCATAGCTATGCTTTCAGTTCTATTGCTTAAATTATCACTTACAAGCGAACTTATGTCCCTGAATTGATTCAGATTATTTCTCCATAAGTTACCCAGGCGCTGAACGTGATTAAGAGTAAAAGAAGTAGGATAGGAATATGCCCATTCGATTTCAGTAACACCGGCTTTCACTGCTTCAGCCATACATTGCATGCCTAATTCCAGCAAAAAGCCTTCCATGTTATTGATACCGTTTAAATCCCATTTCATTTCTTCCGTCTGCAAAGAACCTAGAATATTTTTATCATCTAGGACACTATCGGCGTCATCTAAATAATAAATATTGCCTAGTAATAACGGCGTTGCCCCAATACCATTAACCATGCTGCCTCTATGAGTATGGTAAATGGTACGAATCGAGGTTGCTGGTTTCTGAGGCTGGTCTGACATGGCAATAAAATTACGCCGCCCCTCTTCCCTGCATACAGGATCATCATTCACCGTAACATCATATAGCATTGAATTATTGTAATCTTCTTCATTGTAGTTATGAAGTGTTAAAATATTCGGAGTGTCTCCATCAATAGACATATAAGCAACTGTATTGGTCGTACCAAAATCAATCCCTATTTTTGCCTTCTTGTTAGGTACATTGTATTGCACCTGTTGCGGTTTCTTCAAAAGAATTACACCTACAGGATATGACATCGGTCCATTATCCGTGTCTTGTTCTGCACTGCAAATAAATGACAACGGGAAACTTGTGCCTTTAATAATTTCAGCCCTTCCGCCCAATTGTAACTCACGCTTAACAATTGTATTTTCATCCCAGTACGGTTTTGCATAAAAAGTCTGCTTGTTTAAATTATCATAGAACGAATAATAAGCCTGCCAATTAGACTCTTTACCATTTTCTAAAACAAAATTGGGCCAAACTTGAATCATCGGTAATGAGCCAATATAACAAATTTCGTTAAGATTGTCATTGCCATTACTTTGTCTATAAGTTTTTTTAACAACTAACTGTTTGCCTTCTTTGCTAAACCCCGACAGCGGAAGTTTTAATTCAACGACAATACTTGTCCCATCTATTTCGATGTTGGAATGTGATGCAAGATAATCTTCATCCAGGTAATTAAGTAACTCTTCTTTTACTGGCAAAAGAATATTAACCTGAGATCCATTATAAGACTTAACAAAATTACGTAGTGCATTCGGGAAAACTTCATCACCAGAGAAAACTATGCAAATCTTATCGGTAAAAAAATCTTCTCCCATACACAGTTCTGCATTAAATTGATTTAAATCAAAATTTCCTATTTTTGTTTTATCAGCAATTACTCCGGTGTATTTAGGTAACACTGCATCTAACGAATAAGCTCCTCCAACAATAATATCGCTGGCTGACATATTCCATTGGGTATACATGTCCCTTGTCATTACCAATAATGCTTTTGGCTTATTCTTACTGTCTTTGATATGACGCCTGACACTCAGCATGACATTTGATTTTGCAAGGAAACTGTTTTCACCAACATCTATCATATTGGCGCGACCTAAACATTCACAAAAGCCAGTAATATCAAGGGATGTACCAGCAATATATTGATTATTAGAAATACCGGAAACCTTTAAATCTTTTTGGAATGCGTATATCAGGCCAATTAAATCACTGATTTTCTTATTAGTGAGAGCAATATTATCTTTATTGATTTCATTTTTCACCATTTCAAGCCAGTCATATAGTACAGACTTTTCTTGTTCATTAAGTGAAGAAATCGGATCGTGAAGCCCATCAATCTTCCACCAGGACACTGGCTTTATCGAACTGGCATATAATTCTACTGATGGACAAACCAAGATTGTAGGCCATACGACAGCGAGGGGCATATTCTCATAACTGATTACATGAAGTTTATAGCCGTGTTCTATTGTCTTATCAGGAAATCGCTTGTATTCTTCTGGTAAATTTTTAGTAATAACCTTCAAAAACATGGGAGCATTTTCCTGTAACTGTGTTTCAGGCGGAATCTCTACCGTATTTACTGCAACACCTCCAAGAGTTCGCATCTCCCGTAACGCTAAAATTGCAAGCACTCCACGCCATTCATCCAAGAATCTTTTATGCAAATGATGATTTTCATCATACAAAACTAATTCATACATAGAAGGACGGGCCCATAAATCAGGAATAGAACTGATGTCTGACTTGACTCCGGCCGTAACCTTCAAATCATCTGCCAGATTTCCAAGGTTGGTCTGCGCATCCGACATCCACTCGCCCCGTTTTGTTATTGCAATTTTATTAGACTCTTTCAAGCTAGGTAGTAACGGTATAGGCATAGTTTTCTCTCCTTATCACTTGCTACAAATATCATAAATAGCCTGCATCAGAATTTCTGCACCACTGTTATCGGTTTTCTTTAACTTCTTGGTATAACCGCACAACTGATTCCAAAACTCTTTATACGTCAGCTTATCTTTTCGGTTAACAATAGGCAAAACAACCTGATAAACATCTAAAGGAAATGGAGCATCTACAGGCTTTACAGAAACTTGTTTGTTAACTAACTCTATTTTACGTTTAGGATGTTCGCTGATTTCTTTAATCCAGTTAAAAAATGCCTCTGCATAATCACCCAGTGCCCTAAACTCTGACATGATCTCTTGATTATGATAAACGTCAATTTTACCGGCCTTTTCCACCAAATCCTTATACCACGCAACATTTTTCTTATGACTCTCGTCATTTGCACATTTTTCAAGGTTTATCAAAACACAATGTCTGTATGTATAAAGAAACTTGATGTACGCGCTGAGCTTATCTTTTAAATTGCCGTCTGTACAAGGATTCGGCAAATCGTCCCATTGTATTCTGTCAACTGTTTCTGGAGTATCATCACCGCGGGCTATCATTGGCGTTTCGGCCTTTTCACCAAATTCATTTTTATTAAAGAATTCAAACGCTGCCAACGCCGCATACAATTCAACAATATTTGCGTCATTTTCCTGTGTATTAGATCCTAGGCTAAAAGCTTTTACATCTGCCAGGTCATTATCACCAATTAAATAAATCCTTTGGAACACTTCACTCAGTAATTCACTCTTGTTGTAATAATCCAGTGCAGATTTGGTATTTAAAATAAATTCATCAACTTTTGCCTGCATTTCTTCTTCATCTTCAGATGAAGAAGGTGGGAACTGAAAATATGGTAAAACCAAGGCCCCTCCTATGTGAGCCATAGTTTTACCTTCCTGATCTTTCTTTAAGCTACGTTTAATAATTCTGGCAATTGTCGGAAAGCCTGCTGCTCCCGTGCCGCCAAATACAGAAGCGAAGAGAAAAATCCTGGCATCTTTGTCCGTATTAATCTGCTGAAAAACCGATTGCCACATAACATCGGTCTCTCCGCTAATCGAACTATTCATCACTGCCGCACCAATTGCCGGATGACCACGAAATCCTTTATCCAAAGAAGTTACACGTTCTTGTTCAGTAAAAAGTGCTGTATACAGCATGTTTAATGGTTTATATTCTGACATGTTGTTTAGGACTTTACTCTGAAATACATCATCCAAATTAGAACAGTTTTCAGGAACTGGAGTCCATACATCCATTGTGTCTAATTTGTTTTTCATTAGACCGCTATTGCCAAAACCGATTTTACTCGCCTCAACATATAAACCTGCAGCTTTTTGTGTCCTAACTAAATTCCCGCAAGATACATCCGCATCTACAAAAATCATTTTGACCGGCTGTGAATCTTTTAAAAGACCAGCGCCATTAAGATGGATGAAGGATTCTAAGCACCTTGCCCCTGTTCCACCAATTCCAATCAAGTAATAGCTCATCGTTATCCTCCCATCTCAATGCAATGTTTCACCCAAAGGTGGAATAAATTTTACCGGTTCTGCTGAAGCCAGCAAACTAGACAAGTAATAAGTTAAAAAAGAAATTAATACTACCAAAGCCAATGAAAAGCCAGCACCTTCTAAAGACGGTGGCAAAAAGAAAAATACAGCAGCGAAACCTGATAAAACTGAAAGAACCATGAGTCCATAATACTTAACTTCAATTCCTGATTCGCCAGCATAATTATCACCAATGTAATACCAAACAGCAGACCAAAGGAATGCTAAAACACCACTTACTCCTCCAGCTATCCTATAGGCATTCAACCATTCTTCAACCTCCATACCTTCAACAGGAACAATATTGTCCTTGAGAAAAAATTCTCCATAACCAAAAAAAGCAGCTAACCAAAGAACAATCACAATCCCTGCAGTTTTAACTGCAAACCCTACCATGTTTAATCACTCCTTAATTTATTTTTTTGCATCTAAATAGAATGGCAAATTATAAAATCCCGGTTTGTTAATCTCATAATTAAGATTACCTATCATTTTAGTAAATACAGAAATATTTAGTGTTTTATTTCCAAATCCTTTAATGTTTCCCAGCGTTACATCTGAATCGTAAAAATTCCAATCATCAAAAACCGCTATGCTTTTTAAGTAGTCTTCTTTTGACGGTACCAATGCCAATTCTGCTTTATATTGTCCCTCCCTTTTGTTAATTCCAAGGGGATTAACTCGTAAAGTCATTGCAAGATTCCCCTTCTCATTCTCCTTGGTAAAATCCTTAACTTCTGCTTTTAAAAACTCTTTTGCTTCAACATTTTGAAAAGTGTTGTCCTGCCATTTTTGTAAAGAATCAATAACGAGTCTATATTGATCAGGCAGTTCGCCAATAAGTGCATCCGTCTTCACTTTTAAATTCACTCTGGATATTTTCTCATCTAACTTGAGTCTGAATTGCATCACTTTACTATTCTTAACCACTGTATTAATTTTTGCCATAACCGCTTCTTTAATTTTACTGTCAGCGCTGGTCTTAGTGTTAGAATCCTGCATTAAAACATTGTTAACGCCTAGATTTTTAGCAAAAATTACCGCTTTTATCTCGTCTTTCACATTCTTCTGATACTGAAGCACAAAGGAACGCACATCGTCCTCGTTCCCCACAATCAGCAAATAAAAAGGCCTGTATGAACCTTTATCACTTGTTTCGTAATCAAAATTCAATTTGTTTTTTCCAATATCATATATTCTTCCCTTAAACTGACTCTTTAATCCAACAATTGCCAGTGCTTTTTCATGGTCAGAAAAGCTTTTCTTTTTAAGAGAAGACATTAAACTTTCTATATCCTGATCAGTCTGGAACAAATCGGTTACAATAACATTAATTTTATTGCCGTCCATTGCGTCAACAACTTTTTGTAAACTTGTGTCTTTTTGATCATAAAAATCAATTTTATCAAATTTCAAAAAGTTATCCCTTGAAAGCTTTTTAAATTCATCACCAAAACGTATATATTTAATATCTTCATTTCTCCATGTACTTGAAACTGTTCGTTCAATCTCTTTAATAGAATTTGTGTATACCGTTGTTGATGGATAATTAACATAACCAGCCATCGAATAAGTGCCGTCCAAATAAATGTCCATCGCTATATTTTCTGTTTTTTTCATCACCTTAATGTCCGGTTCAGGAATAGCTTTTTTGGCACTTTTTTGACTGCAGCCAAAAACTAAAAAAGATGCTAAAAGCAACATCAAACATAACACAATTTTCTTCATTATGAGCCCTCCGCAAAAAAGACAGTTATTAACATGACCAATTACAGACATTGTGCAAGAAAAAAAACAAACTATTTTACTTAAGATTATATTACAGTTTTACATTGTTTTCAATACACAAAATGCCAGACAGTATGTCTTTGCGTCAAATTGACATTGACAGATTCCGAAAGGGACAAACATCGTCAGGAAGTGAAAAAATAAAACCCTGATACATGTTGATAAGCGCATCAGGGTCGGTAGGTTCAAACAAATAATTGTTAAGCTATAATATTTGTTTCAATATTTTATTGTTTCTACAATGTATTGGGTAAAATCCAAGTTGCTTTTTCTATCCTTAAACGTTTTTGTATTTAAATTTAAATCAATTAAGTCTGGCTTATCAGCACGGAGAAGTAGTCCGGTTACCCCTTTGGGATCAAGAGAAACAGAATGCTCAGGAACTTTAAGCACAATTAGTTCCATTTCTGCATTATTGTTTAGAATCAACCACCATTCCTGTTCCAACAGTCCCTTTTTGGGGTTTGCCCAAAATTCTTCTTTATCTTGTTGTTTTACAGCATAAGTAAGGTTCTTGCCAACTGTAATGCCTTTTTCCTGTAAATATGCAACTGCTTCAGATTTTGCTCTCTTTCCAATTGAGAGTTTTGTTTTTATGTCGATAGTGTTTATTAAAGCCCCATTCTTTTTATCGTTAAAAACAGAAATACCTATCAATTGCATCAGAAACAGTGCTTCTTCCAGGTATTGATCCAGAACCACTTTCTGAAACTTACTAACTTTGGGCTTATTTCCCTTGTTTTTGTTTTCGCAATCCAGCTTGTTTATCTTTAACGCTTTATCAATCAGCACAGATTCAAGATAATCAATATCTGAGTGTGTCAGATTATCATCTTTAGTGGTCAGTATTACAACACTTTCCCACCAGTCTTTTCCAATGGTATGCTGAGTAATCCTTTTTGCCAAGTCGGAGGATTGTCCCACATATACCATATTATTGGAAAGCAATAAATACACCCCATATTTTTTACATGCATCTGTTTTAAGAAGTTCTTGAACTGAGTTGCGTGGGGCTGAGTAAAGTTCACCAGAATTCCAGCTGGAATCTTCTATGCTGATTACTCCGTTCAGATCACCCTCATATAACAGCAGATTGATTGTTTTCGCTTTAGCTTCTGCCATAAAATCGCCTCCCTGCATGTAACCTTCTAATAGTAACTATATATGAGGGAAGCTAAAAGATCAAGAAAAATATAAAGAGAATGCCAGCAATTTATGACCGAGCATTCTCTTTTATTATCATTATTCAGGTAATATAATCTTATCTAACTCAACTTGTTCTTTTAGTGAAACGAAAAAATAACCAGCTATATTTCAATATAAAGATCTGCAGAATTGAAGAACTCTGAAACAATCAACATATTTTCTTTTAAACAATCCTCAGACTTTATCATTTTATTAAGTGTACATTCCCATACAATCAAACATTTAATATTTTTATCAGCGAGTTGTTTTAACACCTCTTCATCGCGCTTGATATTCTTTTCAAACTTTTCATTCCAGAATTCCTGCCTGCTCTTGGGAATATACGCGAACTTACAACCTTTGTGCCTGTGCCAAAAACAGCCATGAACAAAAATCGCAGTATGATACTTTGCCAGATATAAATCAGGATGTCCGGGAACGTAATTCACATTCTTTCTATAGCGAAAACCATTTGCAAACAGCAATTTCCTGAAAAATATTTCCGGTTTTGTATCTTTGCTTCGTATTGCAGCCATGTTGCGACTTCTGTCTTCTGCTGATTTGATATCCATTATTCTGACTCTTTTTCTTTTACATATTTTATAAATTTGTCAATGCTCCAAATATGTTCCTGCCATTCTCCCGGATATGTTTTGATATACGGTTTCGGTACTACCAGCCGAACTTTTTCAGCAGTCATCTCCTCCATCTGTTTAGCGGAAATACCCTGTTGCAATGTACATAGATATTTTGTTTCATCCCTTAAACGGTCCGCTTCATTCAGAATCTGCCTCCACCTGTCTTTACAGGTGGTTTTGGCAGCAAGCGAAGTCAGCTTTGATGTTGTAAAAGAGGGATTGTGGTAAGCAAATCCGGACGGGAAAATAAAATCAGGTGTTTTATTTCCTTCTGTAACGACCTGGGATTCAAAAGCGATTTCATTTCCACTGAAAAGTGCTGCAAGATGATGCTCCAGACTCTTTCCCGCTCTGCTCTTTCTGCGGTTAAGCAACGTATTAGCAACTTTAATAAACTCATCTATGCTGTTAAAACCATTTGCAATGGTAGGCCACTCAAAAGCATGTTCCACAGCCTTAAATAAACGATACTCTTCATCTGTCCAGTCAATAAGTTTTCTGTCCGGATTTTCCATGATGTATTCATCATGATCATACACTTCGCCCTGAATTCGCCTGGCAGCTTCCGCCATGACACGCGTTTCAGGAAATTTCGCATCAGACCCCAGGCTGGTTATAAATTTTTCAATCGCCGCCTTTTCCCTGCTTTCAAATGATAAATCTCCAGTTTCAATCAGATTATTCGTCTGTGCAGGACTCATTCCGAAAGCGTCAAGAAACTGATCAATCAAGTCTGCATTATCCAGCACGAACGCGCGATAATCTTCTTCAGTATATTTAATCAGAACAAAAAGTGATCCTGTGTACTCCGTTCTCAGAAATTCAAAATCCCTGCCAAAATTAGTAATCCGATATTCGTTACGTGTCCCCTGCCCATAATAAATAAAACGTGTTTCTGTGATTTTACCATCCTGCCATTCAATATTAACCCATCTGTCATGGTTCAGGCCTTTTTCAAATGGATGATCAAAAATAATCGGAACAGCAGGTTTTGCTATATAAATACCCGCCTGATGGCCTCCGGTTTTACCAGTATCATTGGCAGAAAGGAACTTGCAAAACGATTTCTTTCCACCCATTACGGAAAGAATTGCCTGTGTTGCCAGATTCTGTGTAACCATAATTCCCGCCTTTCTTACAAAGCTACTTTATAATTATCAACAGACTCAAGTTCATGCAGTTTTTTTACGATAAGCTGAGCAACATCTGACATGAGCGGCACTACGACAGAATTGCCAAACTGCATATACGCCTGGGTATCGGAAACAGGTATTTTAAAGGTATCGGGGAAACCCTGAAGGCGCGCACACTCTCTCGGCGTCAGCTTACGTGGATTTTTACCTTCCTGAGCAATCAGTATTTCTGAGCCGTCTTTATAATATCTTGCGCTCAAAGTTCTTGCCACGCCATCACGCGGAGCTAAACCATAACCAAAACCGTTTCCGGCAGCTTTGTGTTTTGCAGCATAATCCTGCAGATACTGCCACAACTTATCAGAAAGGGTATATTTTTCAGAAACATAGTCCTGAAGAATATCAGCCATAACCGGTTTTTGTTCAACCGGTGTAATATCAAATTTAAAATCAACATCAGTTCCAAAACGTTTTCTGTCAAAACCGACTATCAGGATTCGTTCTCTGTGCTGCGGAACATAATTCTGTCCGTCAATGACCTGATAAAAAATTTTATAATCAAGTTCATCCAACGATTCACAGATTACCTTAAACGTATTTCCTTTATCATGACTGCAGAGATTCTTAACATTTTCCAGCATAAATGCTTTAGGCCTTTTGGCTTTGATTATCCGGCATACATCAAAAAACAAAGTCCCCTGAGTTTTATCCTCAAATCCCGTAGCACGCCCCAAGCTGTTCTTCTTGGAAACGCCTGCTATAGAAAAAGGCTGGCATGGAAAACCAGCTACCAGAATATCGTGATCCGGAATGTTTTCAGCTTCAACTTTTGTTATGTCTCCGTCTGGCACTTCTCCAAAATTGGAAAAATAAGTCCGCTGACAGTACTTATTCCATTCATTAGAATAAACACACTGCCCGCCTGCCGTTTCAAATGCAATACGCATTCCACCTATACCGGCAAACAAATCAATAAAAGTAAAGTCACCACATTTCAGGCTGCGCTTCTGCTTCTGCTGCTCAAACAGATCCATCAGTGCAAACGAAATACATTCCTGTACCGTCTGACCAGAATATTTTGCATACTCTGCCAGTTCTTCATAGACAACGTCATCTAAACGTACATGAACTTGTTTATTACCCATAAAAACCTCCGGGAAATTTTTTATACCATTTTCATCCCTATTTTATCACTTGAACTAAAAAAAAACAAGACGCGGGAAATAAATGGTGTAGATTTTTTCCCAGTATACTCATGAAATACTGTTGGTCGCATTGTTGGATTTGTTAGATTTGTATAGACATGATGTAAGTAAACACTATGCTTTGATTTAACGCTTATCAAAAGCATATATATGATTTATTGTACTTTCAAAATAATCTCATTTTCTGGCATTATTTGAAATTTATAAGTGAATTACAATATTAGGAGCAGATTTGTTGCTCAATAATTCGGCAAAAAACACGAATAGTTTAAATATAATAAAAATATTTGAACTATTTTTGAAATATTATAAGCATTCATTGACTATATTTTATTATCGCGGTATACTATAAGTATCTTAACAATAAAATGATAAATTTTATTTTATCAAGAAAGGAAGCAATCATGAAAGAAACAAAGAGAGAAAAATTTGTAAGGTTGGCAGAGGCAAGGACGAACAGAATTATCGACACGTTGCAACTACTGGGAAATCTTTCCAATACGGGAGCATATGAATACTCCAAAAAAGACGTTGATCAAATTTTTAAAGCTATCGACGACGCTTTATCTTCAACCCGTGGCAAGTTCAATAATGCTGCCGCCAAAGAAAAAACCAAGTTTTCATTTAAGGATTAAGGAGTGGTAAGATGTTTACTTGGAGTGAACAGTACAGTTGGAATTTTGGAGGCTCATGTGTCGATTCCGTTGGTCCAAATGAGGCGGATACCGGTTTATTTGAGGGACATCCGTATAAAGGACTTGTAAAAGAAATCCTGCAAAATTCTTTGGATGCAAAAAATCCAAAGCTACCAGATACACAGCCGGTAGAAGTTGAGTTTCGTTGTGTCAAGGTTCCGATTAATGAAATTCCCGGGTACAAACGCCTTGACGAGGTAATTAATTTATGTGCACAATTCTACAATCAAGGTGATGATGGGCAAAAACTGCAAAGATGGGTTCGTCAATCAAAACAGTACCTTTCCCAGGGATTTCTTTACGCCCTGAAAATTAGCGACTATAATACAACAGGATTAACCGGCGTTACATCATTAAAAGGTTCTAACTGGTCTGTATTGGTTCGCGAAAAAGGATCAACAAATAAAAGTGAGGGAAAGGGCGGCTCACATGGTGTTGGCAAGTTTGCCCCGTACAGTTTTTCTTCTTTAAGGACTGTGCTTTATTCCACAAAAACCATGGATAATGAAACAGCTTTTCAAGGCAAGACCATACTTACTTCTTTCCAGGAAAACGGACAGATTTACCATAATATTGGGGTATATGGATTAAACAGTGAACCAACCTGCCCGCCAGTCTTAAATATGGAAGATGTTCCCTCAACATTCCAAAGAAATCAGATTGGAACCGATGTTGTTGCCGTTGGATTCGAACGCGATGACTACTGGAAGGAACAAATTATTATCAATGTCCTTCAATACTGCTTTTATACAATTTATCAGGGTCGGCTTATTGTTCGCGTATCAGATGACGAAAACACCGTTGAGATTAGCCCATATTCTTTAAAAGACCTGATGGACGAATATAAGAAATGGTACAACGAACATGAATACTTAGTGGATTTTCAGTTTACTGCTCCTAAATACCTCAATATTCTTTCTCATCCAAAAATGAAGCATTTTTCAGATAACTTTAAGGGCAAAGGAGAAATTGAACTGTACTTGGTCGTTGACTCTGAATTGGAAGGACGTTCAATATATGAAATGAGAAGTATTGGAATGGGAATCCAAGAAGATACTGGATGGAGAGGAATAATAACTCATTTTAATGGGCTATTTATTGCAACTGGGAGAAATGCCCCCGATAAGAAGCCAGAAAATAATATTGATTCGTTTCTTCGCAAATGTGAAGATCCTTCACATAATGAATGGTCTTCATCTTTATACAAAGAAAAAGAGAAGGAAGCAATATCTGTTCTCAATGATATCCACAGATGGATTAGGATGAAAGTAACAGAACAGATTCCAAAATTTAACGGATTAACCCATGATGCATTTGGTTTGAGCAAATACCTTCAGAATATCAACAACGTTGGGGATACTACTGAGGAAGAAGATGCTTTTCGGAATTATGAACCACAGTCTCTTGAACCAAAGACTATTACTCCTTCCACGCAAAAGAAGGTTCCTGCACAAGTAAAGACCAACGGAAGAGGAAAGGGAAAAGGAAAACAGGGAAAGCAGGGGAAAAAAGGTGGAAATCCTAGACCAAACAATAAGCGTGGCCAAAGACAAAAGAGAATTATTCCGGTAGATATTGGTAAAATTTGGACTCCTTATAGTAACGGTTGTTATCACATCTTTTTTATTGCGGAAAAGAATTATACCCAACTCCAGCTCAAACTTAACATTAGTGGAGACGAACAAGGCGAAGACGTTGCATCTATTGTGGCAGCAAGCGCTAATGGAAAGAGCCTCAAAAATTATTTTGGTACCATTGTTGTTGGGGATGTTAAAAAAGATGAAAAGGTTGATATTATTCTTGAACTTGAAAACAAAGAACGGAGTGGTTTGGAGGTGTTAGCTTATGCTCAACAGTAATATCAACTATCCACATCCTCTTCTAAGGGTAACAACAGAAGACTTTATTAGCAGTAAGTTTGATGGGGATTTAGAAATATTAAGAGAAACACAGGGGTTTAAAGTAATTCCACGTTTTTCAGTCAATAATGAGCAGATTAATAATCTGATCCGTACAGGTGTTTTTAGTTACGCAGTTCAAATCCAATGTCGTTCCACATATTACCGGGCGGTGGAATACGTCAAAGATAACACTCCTTTTTTCATTAATGGTGGAACGGTACATGAACTAGTTGAACTCTGCCCGTGTATTATTGCCATGCAGGATCTTAAGAGTTACCTTATTGATGATTTTGTCCCAGCGTTTAAACAAGTTCCTGTAAGTGTTTATAAAAACGATGTTGTCGGGATTGGGAATACTATCAGATTTCATGCGTATTATAAGGCAGATGAAGTTAAAAAAGCCAGTTCTGTTATTACCGTTCAATCTGATGATTCAATTAAACGCATGCAAGTAGATTTTAATAAGCCGAATATCATAGTAACACTTCCAAAAACTCAATATGATACTTATATAAATATTGGAAACAATGCAACATCTGATGTTATAACACTACTAACTGGTGTAGTATCAGTTCCTGTTATAGCCTTGGCACTAAGTGAGATTGATCCTGACGATGAAAATGATTATGCAGATTTGCCATGGTATAAATCCTTACGCGCTTCGCTTGACAAGTTAGCAAATGGAGATCCTGCAACAATTGATAAACTGTTGGAAGATAAGCTCAGTACTGCGCAACTCTTGCTCGGAGATAATCTGTCAGCATCATTAAATATACTACTGAGTATACTAAACAAGGAAGGTTAATGATTATGAAGCTGAACTTTTTGAAACAAACTGCTCTTGATATGTTGAGAAGGGATATTCAGAATAATCTTGATTTCTATTCCCGACCAAATACTTGGCTCGACGATTTCTTCTTGCAGAAAAGCAGTGGCAACTATTACTTTGACTCAGGAATAGAAGTTGTTGATTTTGAACTTAACCCTGGGGACTCCAGTACCGACGTGGCTAATGCAAAAATACTTTATGAATCTATGAAAGGAAAACTAAATCGGTTGCAAGCAACCGATTTCAGGCTATGGGCATTTCTTACCCATTCATACTGTTGGGATTATATGAAAACAAGATGGAACCTTGACGAAAAAGCCCGAGACACATGGACTGGGCGAATTACTGACAGATATTTTATTGCACAAAGGTCACCTTATATGAGAAATGGAATATCCAGATTGTATTGGAGTGCAGAACTCACATATGACGAAACTAACAGTAATCCATATGAGTACTTGGAGTATGTTCTGAAATGGCAAGATCTTGCAGTTGGGGCTCTTGACAGGCAAATCGGGCGTGCTAAGAATTCGATTCTAGGAAACCTCCAAGCCTTAAAGGAAGCCAATCTTAATGAAGACGATCGGCGCTTATTCTTTACTAAAATTAACCAGTACGGCGGCGTTAAACTCTTGGATTCTCTCACCAGAAAACAATCGCTTGAAGTGAGTCGGAAGTATATTGAGTATATCCTTTCTCTTCCAGTTGTAGAAAATGGAAAATCAATACTTGTAAAGAACACTGGAAACGGAGATGTCATGAGGTACAGAGTTGAAAACGGAAAGTTAATGGTCGGCAAGACAGAATTCAAAATAACAGACAGGCTTCTTCGCAGGCGCAAAGGCTCTGTCCTTGAGATTAATAATAGCAACTGGCAGATTGTTGAAGTTAATTAATTATAATAGAGCTTTTTACTCCTTGACAACCGTTCGCTTACACAAAAGCACTTTCGAAATAGCCGGAAGTGCTTTTGTTTGTTTTTTCTGTATCCCCTTTTTAACAAACTGTCATCGACAGTTTCATTCGTACTATTTTATATTTTTATCCATCTTACTGATAAAGTCATCCATGCGCTCATGTTCCTGTTTTATCTGATTGTAATCTTCATCCGTAAAATTTGGTTTATTCAGTTTCTGTATCCTGTTCCAATACTCATCCCGTGTTTTGACAATACTGCTTTTTAGCTTCGGGTCGGTTACCTTCGCAATCATTTCGTTCAGCCTTTTATACCGGTTACTCCTATCGAACAGGGTTTTCATATTAAAAATCCAGGATCTCAAATATACCCCTTTCTTTGTCCAGTATGCTGCTTTTTCTGAATCCTGCGGAACGCCCAACCCTTTTTCATACATTTCCCCTAACCTGGTTTGAGCGCATTTTATATCATGTTCGGCAGCAATTTTGTACCACTTTGCAGCCTCAACATAATCCTGCGGGACACCGTTGCCCTTATCATATAGCTCTGCAAGATTAGCCGCACCTGCCGGAATACCCTGTTCGGCAACCTTTCTGTACCACTCCGCTGCCTTAACATAATCCTGTCCGGTTTCTTTGCCGATCTCATACATATACCCTAAATTAAGCTGGGCAGTTGTGCATCCATTTCTGGCTGCTTTTTCATACAGTTCCATAGCTTTGGCAGGATCTTTAGGCACGCCGTATCCTTGTCTGTACAGAAAAGCCAAATTGTTCTGTGCGCTTGCATCCCCCTGTTCCACAGCTTTTTCATACCATTCAGCTGCTTTGGCAGCATTGTATTCCACACCTTTGCCCAGCTCATACATTTTTGCCAAATTATATTGGGCAAGCACATACCCCTGCTCAGCTGCTTTTCTGAACCATTCTGCAGCTTTAACATAATCTTTCTTTACACCTTGACCGTTCTCGTACATAACGCCTAAATAATTTTGGGCATCTGCGTCTCCCTGTTCCGCAAGCCTGCCGAATATCTCGGCAGCTTTGCGGTAATCTATTTTAACGCCTGTCCCATGATAGTAATTTTTGCCCATTTCTAAATTATAATCACGGTTATCACTGGTTTTCATATTTTTATTCTCTTTCATATTCTGTGTTATTCTTCCATTTTCGTAATATTGAGGATTTCCTCTAGTTTCGACTCCGAGTGGATGCAGTACAGGGCCAGTTCAGACCCGCAATTCCGGCACGCCTTGTCGTACTTATTTTTCTGACGCGATGTCGTGGAGTTCTCTTTCGTGCTTTCCATAGTCAATTGTTTGTCCAGTTCCATTTTGTTTTGCTCCTTTTAGTCTCACATCTTCTTTATTAATTTATGCGCTTTCTTATACTGTTTTTTACAATATGCCTGCACCTTCGCATCGATGCTTTCTTCTGTGTCGTCCTCTTCCAATAAAATGGGACACTTTTTGCGGATCTCTTCAATATCGGGGATCATTCCACCAAAGCAACCGGCATGACCGTCATAGTCATACTCTACAAGATAACTTTCCGGATCGTAGCTGAACCAGAAATCCAGTCCGTTATCAATATTCCATATCCTGTCCTCTTCTTCACTCAACAGACTCCCATCGTTGTATCCGTACCACAGGCACGGATACATTTCGGTGCCGTCCTCATCGATCCACCTCCCGTTTTTCTTCGGCGCTGGCCACCGGGTAACATCTTCAATCCGTTCCGAGCCTTTCTGCAACCCGACGTGCCAGCCGGTTTCTTCCACAAATTTATCCAGCGCGGTTTCAATATATTCGTCCGTGGAGTCAAACAGACCGCATTCCATCAAGGTTTCTTTAATTCTGTCTAAACTGATATATTTTTCGATATTGATTTCATGTGTTTCCAGTACTGTTCCGTCTTCCCCGATGCAGTCCAGATAGACTTTGACGTCTTCGTTCAGGGGAAGATCGGCATCCCCGAGTTCCGACGTCCGGACTTCGCCGTACCAAAAATGCCCCTGCGCGACTACGTCGTCTTCCGTGTAATGGACGCCTAAAAGTTCGTTATAATCCAGCTCGCTGTATAACGTGTCACTGATCTTGTCCTGTAAGTCGTATAACACGTCTTTAATAGAAAATTTGTTGCCCTCTTCCTCGTCGCAGTCAATCTCCGGATTTTCCATCTCCTCCCTGAATTCACAGCCTGGGTAATCACAGTACAGGACAAATTTTGTGGGAACCTTTTTCTGTTCCTTGCTTGCCTGATTCTCATTCATGTTTTTCGTCACGACTGCAGTCTTGTTCATAACTTGATCCTCCTCATAATAAATTTTTGCTTTGACAGGTACGCCGGGCAAAAGAAAAAGCCCATCACGGTGATGGGCTGTATGTAAAAACAAAAGCCCATCGTTATGATGGGCTGCATTCTCAACATCCCATCATACAAGCTTTAGCACCTTGCCCTTCCGGCAGGTTGCTGTGCGGTCACCGAGCTTGTGTCTCGCGCACTCTTTATGGTCAATTGGGGTTATCTTATGAAATTATTTTTGGGAACATTTTTAATTCCTTACTACAGTTATATTATATCACAACTTTTAATTCTTGTGGTCGCTTTTACGGCGACAAATACTATTCTTTTTTACAAAGCTGATTGTGATATTCCTTTCTTCCTATTTCCATTTTATCTAACAGGTTACCTTCATAATCAAAGTATTCATATCCTCCGAATTCAATATTATTCTTCCTGACAAGAACTAGAAACTCTGCATACTCGCTTTCATCATTTTTAATATCATCATAATCGGAAAGCTGGGGATAATAAGCTTGTATATGTTCTTCAAACAGGAAAATAACACCAAACTTACATGGAATAAAAAACCGATCTTGCTCTAAAGAGTATACACCATAAAAAAATACATCAGTCCCTGCGACAAGTACCTTTCTATTCATGTCAATGTTGGTATAATCAATATCTGCAAACTTTGGTTTTAATAAGACGGTTCCATCAATCTTCATCAGACCGTATAAACCATTATCTTCTTCCTGATAGACTACCATGTTATAGTCAGTATATTGTATAACTGCATATTGGCAGGGAATTGTTTCCGTTCCGGTATGATCCAGAGCACCCCAACGCGGTTTCCCGTCAATCATTTTTGCAACAACATAATATTCTTCTTCGCATTCAGAACCGTAAGGGCCTATCGCATACACGTACTGCGGCTCAATCACCACGTTCCCTTCTGTGTCTATAAACCCCCATTTACCGGCTTCAGGGTCATCCATCCAGTATGGACCATCATCCGGCCACGGATAAGCAAGCCGCTGGGCGTTAAATGGACAAAGCCCGGTACCGTAGAAAAAAAGTTCAAACTTTTCCGTAGTATCCACCACAACTTCTTTTCCGCTTGCTGTAAGGAAATGCGGGTTGCGGTCAGTGGGTTTCGTGATGTCCTTACATCCTCTGAGATATTTCTCAACCCATTCTTTATCCATTTCTTCATCCCACTCTTCATCCGATAAAGGTCTTGGTTCCTGATAGTCTGCCATCAGTTTACTCCTTTTACATCATACTTTAGATGGAAACACTTCTGTTCATAAAGCAGAGCAGAGCCGCCCTGCCGGAGACTTTACAAGTCTTGATGAAGCAGCCGACGGCCCTGCTCTAAATCCGACGCAGCTCGTTTTTCGAGCAAGTACGTCGGATTGATTTGAGGGCGACAGCTCCGACCGAGCCGTAATCCCACAAAACCAGAAATGTGTTTGCAAGTGCCGCGATGCACAATGTACCCCGCTGGCTCAACGTCCGAGACGATCCTGCATGATTACTATAGCATATTTTTTATGGTCGTGGTCGCCATCATGGCAACATTTTTTGATGATCTCCGAACCAAACTTACCGCATCACTGTTTCACTTCTTTATAAACCGCTGACTCTCATAAGTTCATCTTCTTTTAAAACAAGAAGCGTCCAGTCTTTCATATCCTTTATCTGTCTCTGATACTTTTCTCTTTCACTTCCGTTTGCAATCTCAATACACTCTCGCATCAAATCAGCCACATATATATATTGTTCCCTGTTAAACCTATCCTTCAAACCTGTAATTTTCCGTTGAACCGTAAAATCAAGCACTTCTTCCAGACTCTTCAAGCAAAGTATTTTTTCGGCAGTTTCTATAATTTGATACCACTGTTTACAGGTAAATTCGTAATGGGCATGGTCATCAAAAACTTTCCCTGTAGAAAACGTAATCGCTTCCCGAAAAAAATAGAAATCGGTGTCAGCTATATATAAACATGTCGAACCATTCCCGGGGCTAACGGCTATTAATCCACCATCTTCTTCCTCATACTTTCTTTTGAAAAAGAAACAGGGGCATTGAGAAACAAACCCGCAGGTTTTATCTTTATGATATTCATCCCAGGCTTCTTTGGAATACATTTCTGTCTTAGAAGGGGCAACAAGTGTTGTTTGCTGTGCATCCGTCTCTTTATCAGTTTCCATATCCAGCCATTTATACAGTTTTAATAATTCTTTACGATACTGTTTTTTATCAAAATGATAAGCACGCATGCCGGAATAGTCCCACAAATCGCTGTAACACGGATCGGTTTTAAACGGATTATAGAATCCTGACCATGTAACAATATCTTCAGTTTCTGTAATTTTTACATGTAGGGGCCAGCAACCAAAACAGCCGCACCCGCAATCCAAAATCCTTGGCTCACAGTAATCGTCCGAATCGATGTCCTGAACTTCTGTCAGCTCATCAAACAACTCCCAAACTCTTGTCCATACGTAATTTCCTGCCCTCCCCGCTTCTCCATTCTTTGTAGCACTTGGCAGTTCACCTTCCTCGGCAATATCAATAAAGCTTTTTCCATTAACGTATATAGCCGCCACATTGCTTGGTTCACGGTCTGGTCCAAACGTAAATTGCGTTAATTTGAATTCAATTATGTCTAATGGTTGCATACTTCTTACCCCATTTCAATCTTTAGCTCAATCAAATAAGATCTTGTCTTTGGCATGTAGTTTTGTTATAATTGTCCAGGGCCTTGATGGTGTGCCGTTAATAGCGGTTTTGAACACACTGTCAGGGTTTCCTTTTTTTATAAATTAGTCCTTCACGGCACACAAAACCGGATAACAAACCAGGGGCCATGAAGGACTGTTTTCAGCAAATGGTTTACTGGCACTGGCTCCGCACGAGCCGTCGACCGCAAACTCATTGCTGAAATTGATTTTTTTATTAGTCCTTCACAGCTCGGTACACTTGCTTCCAATGCAGGGACTGCCGTGAAGGACTGTTTTCAGACCGCTGCTGTTTTAATACAGCTACACGGTTTTGTCTTTTAAATCAGAACCTGCCGTGTGCCGCACGCAGACCGTTAATTCGGTGGCGTACGCACGCACAGGTTCTGTTGAGATAGTCTTATGACAGGAGCGCATCCCTGTCATCCGCCGCCAGCAGCGGACCGGCTCATAATCGAGGTTGCGGCAAAACGCTGATGCCGCCCCCAAAACGCACACCGATAAGACCAGTCAAAACTATTTGAAATGTATGAAACCAAAATATAAGCAAGCTATTAAAATGCCAACTAACGCAATATCCACAATAATGATATCGAAATTTCCACTTATCAAACACCAGATTAGCGCGCCAAAAAACAATCCAGGCATTATCGCAGCGCCTATAGCCTGTGCCATCCTATTCTTTTTCGCTTTTATATAAGTGTATATTCCGACTGCTATAGCAACCGCAGGGATGACCCAAATTTCCATTTTTTTCTCACGCATACAATATAATCCATTTGCTTGCTATTTGTTCTCTCTTGCATGACTACTATAGCACATTTTTATATGGTCGTGGTCGCCATGATGGCGACATTTTTAAATAGTCTCCAAGCCCCAGCTTTCCAAAATATTATTTACCTCCTCTACGGAACGCATATCGTTCGTAATACAATATTTAATTAAAATATCGGAAATCATACTGCGCGACAGGGCAAACCCCGCAGCGTTCAGCAGGTCTTCTGTTTCCTCCAGGTTCAGTTTCAGCGCCAGGGCAAAACGTACCACCGTATATTTTCTGGGATGGTACTCCGGATCGCTCTGGATTTTGGAAAACAGTTTTCGGTCGTAGCCAGCTTCGTTGTAAACCATCGGCGCCGTCATATGTTTCGCATCTATGTAACGCAATAACTTTTTTGTAAAAGGATCTTCAGGAACAAATTTTTCCCTGTCCGGCAGCTCCTTCTCCTTAGGAATCACGCAACGCAGAGAGTAATGGACTTCGGCGCCTTGCGGAAAAACGGTCAGCGTTGCGCCATCAGGCATCATAATTTCCCGGGGATATTCTGCTTTTTCCGGAAGATACGGTTTCGCACCTTCTGCAAGCCGCAGCATTTCTATTTTTTCCTCTTCCAGCTGATGATTCGTATTGACATACTCCGCCACTATGTTAAACATGGCAGCAGCCCTTTTAGACTGTTCATTATAGCGCAGATCCCAGACATAAAGCACCAGAAGAATATCTAACGCCATTTGTTTTTCGGTAAGGCAATACTGGCACGTGTCATACGCAATCTGTAGCGCTTTGCCGAATGGGAAATCGGAAATTCCGTTGCAGATGACAGGAATCGCAACCTTCCGGCAGTGGTACTTTGCTGCCAGTTCCAAAGAACGCAGATAGCAGGCTGCCAGCCATTTTTCTTCCTGTTCGTTGCCATCTCGCCACAGTGGAGCCACGGTGTGAATAATATAGCTTGCAGGCAGATTGAAACCGGGCGTCAGCTTCGCTCCGCCTACCGGACACGCATTAATCGTTCCGCTGTATTCTTTTAATTCAGGCCCTGCAGCTCTATGAATGGCATAATTCACTAAGCCGCCGTCCTTCAGTTCATAATTAATTACGTTAACGACCGCATCCGCCTGCAGTGTGGTAACATCACCAATAATAAAGTCCACGCCCATAACGTCCTCCCAAAAACATTTATATTATCGTTGCAATCTAACTTTTACTAATATTATACTCCCATTTAAATTTATCCAATAATAAGCATGCCAATTACAAAAATTAAGCACAAGATTAAGACAGGAATACCAATGCCGCAGACAGCAGCACATATCACGCCAACAATCACATTCATAGCTTCGCAGAATTTTTCCGCCAAATTTGACGTCTTGCCCGTGATTAAATTGTAAACGATGTCAATAAAGCCCAGCAGCAGCATAAATAAAAGTACTGCAATAAACAGCAGAATTATATAAACGATTATCATGGCTTGCCCCCTTTTTTTGGCTCCCTTTTATTTTTTTTGCATTTGGGCAGCCTGATCGTATTTCTTTTGAATTTCTTCCGGAATGGCACCGTCCGCTGATACAGTGACATATTTGCCATCAATCTTTAAGGCAACCTCTGCATGAATTTGGTTAAAGTTAACGGGCTCCGGTGTCAGAAACCAGCCACTGTAAAATGGCCCAGACTTGAACTCAGCATCTGAACGGTAAAGTAAAACTGATTTGCGCTGTTTAGGCGGGATAATCAGGTTCGGCTGTGTAAATCTTCCCTGATCCATAAACTTTCCGGCATAAAACGGCTGGCCGTAAAAGTTCCCGACCTGCAGGGCGGAGTTATTCATATCGATCACAAGCGGTTCGTCTTTTTTATTTTCGACCATCAGAAAAACACCGGCTAATGGATAGGCCTCTGTTGCGAATGATTTGCCGACCGCCTTAAAAATATAACCGTTTGCTTTTTCCAACATGGATTTTGGTTTCTGAAACGGAAGCCCATTATAGGACGTAGAACTGCCGCTCATTATGTGAGTAAGGAAAAATGGCTTAATGCAGAGTATTGCAGTTTCTGTTTTCACCATCCCGAAAGCTGTGATAGAGTTGTTGATCTCCATCAGCGCCTGTTTAAAGTCATACGTTTTAGATTTTTCATCAATCATCAAGTTTGCTGCATTAGCCACAGAAGTGAGGAATAAAGCAGAAATTAAAGTTGCTAATAAGATTTTTATCATGATTTTCCTTTCCACCGTTCTCAAGAGCAGTTTTATAATTGTCCGGTTACTTCTTTGCAAAACTTATTGCAACAGTTTTATCGAAAAAGAAAGATTTTTGTTGCAATAAGTTTTTCATTTAAAGATGGTTCCCCCTTGGTTTGAATGAAAAACTCATTGCAAAATAGGTTCTTAAATTTCGTTTTTAAACAATGTTTCATTGTCCTTTTGAATGTTTTATATGCTATAATTTCATTAAAACTGTTGAGAAATGCTCTTTTATTTGCATGCCAAAATAGCGGCTTGTATTTTCTTCTGCAAAAGTTAATGCAACCCACTTAGTAGCTATTTATGGATAATTGTGGATGATTAACTATCTGCATTTTCATTCCTATTATTTGCTAAGTAATTTTGGACTCAGGCAGATATCCTCTGCGGGAATTGGGGACATACCGAGTATTTCCAACAGTTTTTTCATGTCTTCCGTTTTTACAAGGTCATACGGGCTCTTATACGAAAGCCCTGGCCGTATTGTGCTGTTTATGTGATTTGCAACCAGCGTCATATCTTTCTGTGTGTAGCCTTTAAAAGTGTGGCCTTTTGGAATGACATATCTTATAAATTCATGGTTCTTTTCGATATGGGGCTTTTGCCACGAGGCCTGGGGATCACAATAGAACACACGGGTTCTTGGTAAACCACTCTTTGTGTATTCCAATTCCAATGCATTCTTAAAGCATCTCCCATTGTCAGTTAATACTACTGGAAACAGCTTGCGGAATCTCTTGAGCCCCAGTTCTTTTGTCAGCTTGTCAAACACCTTGATTACTGGTTCCATAGATTCATCTTTTAGTAAAATCAGCAACATTACGGAATTTTCTACAAACATCATAGTCAAAACTACATGTTCCCTGGTCCGTAAGCCTCGTACCGTATCCATCTCAACCACCGGTGTGCCAGGATGTTCTTCCAAGTATTTTAAATAATCTTCATACGTTCTTCCCCGGCGATAATTGAACCGGTTGCACTTAATCTCCGTCTGCTTTTTACGGCGCCTCTTATATTTAACCTTGCGCCGCAAATCCAAGTTGCAGATGGTAAGTTCACCTTGATCAATATAGTTGTAGATGCTTCTTTCCGACACCTTAATCTCTGCTTTATGGATACTGCATATATGCGATAATGGCTGTCCCTGCCTAATGAGCGGAGATAAGATTTCGTCCAGTGTCTGCAGCTCCTGTTGGCTTAGCCGGATCCCTTTACGAGATTCCGAACGTGTCTTTTTCGCCTTCGCATCTGCCCGTTCCGCTATGTAATAATATTTGTCATAAATACAACGTCTCTTGTTCTTTTCGCCGCAATTACTACATACAAACGGTGACTTTAAATGCTTGCTGCACTCATGGTTTTTGACTCTGTCACAGATTTTCGTACAGTCAATTTTCTCACAAAGTCTGCATTTTCTGGTGCAGTATTCATCATCGCACATGTTCTTTTTTGCACAATTTGAAGCATAAATGCAGTCTCGACCAAATATATATGGCATCTTGATTTTTATCCGGTTTCGCTTCACCTCTCGTATAACACTGGAAGTACTTCTCTCAATGTCCTTTGCAATTTTGTGAAACGAATAACCAGAATAGATACCAGCTTCAATCCTCACCCTTTCTTTTAATGTGATTCGATTATAATTACTCATGTTACTCCTAACCGCAGATAGTAATCATTTCGAATCATACCATATAAAAACCACTTCTTTGCAAAACTTATTGCAACAGTTTTATCGAAAAGGAAAGATTTTTGTTGCAATAACTTTTTCATTTAAAGTGGTTCCCCCTTGACCTACTTACATTTTATAACTTTGCCAGTCCGTTTGTTTGTACTTTTAGATATGCTGCGCGCCAGTCACTGCGCGGGTTTCAGAAATTTATATTTTTTTACGCAAAGAATCGCCAGACGTGTCTGGCGATTCCTTTTTTCGGCAGACTGTCATTGACATTTTCAATCGTAGTGCTATAATAACACTTGTGTCGTATTGCCACATCAGACGCATCCATTGTTTTGTGGTGTTCAGACGCATGATGATATTAAAACCAGGGTGCATTTCTGTATCCGTGCTTTTTTCA